>SAMEA3663135__coassemble_419_pt1 | contig 10059 bp, 8 predicted proteins | sample SAMEA3663135__metabat2_low_PE_019 | metagenome-assembled genome bin SAMEA3663135 (sample SAMEA3663135) | pig gut metagenome | biome: pig gut; feature: pig-associated habitat; material: faeces | place: Denmark | collected 2012 | reverse complement strand
CGGTTTCAACCGCCCACTCTTTTTTTACGGTGTCCGTTGTCATAATCGCCTCTGCCGCAAAGGTTCCGCCGTCTTTTGACAGCGTGCCCTTGAGGTTTTCAATTCCCTTTTCAATAGGTTCAATGGGGAGGGGCTGACCGATAACTCCGGTTGACGCAACGATAACATCGTTTTCATCAACGCCGAGGGCGGAAGCGGCGAGTTTGCACATTTTTTCCGCCTTTTCATAACCGTCGGGGTTGCAGGCGTTGGCATTGCCCGAATTTACGACAACAGCCTGTGCGGTGCCATTTTCAAGGTGCTTTTTTGTTACGTATATAGTATCTGACTTTACAAGATTTTTTGTGAATATAGCCGCACTGTTGCAAACTTTTTCACAATAAATGAGTGCAAGGTCTTTTTTTGTTGTGTTTGAGGGCTTAACTCCCGCACAAATTCCGTTGGCTGTAAAACCGAGCGGAGATGTAACCGAGCCGCCGTCTATGTATTTAAAATTTTCCATATTATCACCGTTAAAATGCAGGGGGAACTATCTCAAGTCCTGTTTTTTCGTCAAGTCCGAAAATTATATTCATATTCTGAATAGCCTGACCTGCGGCTCCCTTTACCATATTATCAATTGCCGAGCAGGCAACAAGCTTGTTTGCACGCTTGTCGTGGTGCAAAGAAATGTCGCAGAAGTTTGAGTATTTTATATTATGAATGTCAGCGTTCATACCGTCCGGCAAAAGTCTGACAAAGTATTCGTCCTTATAAAATTCCTCATATGCTTTTCTGATTTCTTCAAAGGTTACGCCGTCTTTGATGTCTGCATAAACAGTTGCCAGTATTCCTCTGTTTACGGGAAGAAGATGTGGAACAAAGGTTACGATAACTTTGCTTCCCGAAAGCTTTGAGAGAGTTTGCTCAATTTCGGGAGTGTGACGGTGCGAAGCAACCTTGTAGGCGTGAAATCCTTCGTTAAGCTCGGGATAATGGTTGGCTTGGCTCGGTTTTCTTCCTGCGCCGGTTACGCCGCTTTTGCAGTCGCAGATGATACCCTTTGTTTCAACAAGACCGTTTTTTACCGCCGGAGCAATTGCAAGCGGAGAGCAGGTGGTGTAGCAGCCCGGGTTTGCAATAAGGCTTTTGCCCTTTATGTTGTCTCTGAACAGTTCGGGCAGACCGTATGCCGCCTGTTTGTGAAGCTCTTTGTCAAGAAATGTTCCGCCGTACCACTCGGTGTATTCGTCCTCGCTTTCAAGGCGGAAATCAGCTCCGAGGTCGATAAACTTTTTGCCCGAGCTAATGCATTTTTCTGCAAGTTCCTGAGAAAGTCCGTGGGGAAGGGCGGCAAAGATTACATCGCTCTTTTCAACAACGGCGTCCTGATTTTCGCATACCATATCGTTAAGAAATTTGTATGACGGATAAACATCGCTGAGCTTTTGTCCCTCAAATGAGACAGAACTCACTGCGGATATTTCAGCTTCGGGGTGAGATGACAAAAGACGTACAAGCTCTGCGCCTGCGTATCCTGTTGCACCCACGATTCCTGCTTTTATTTTCATATGTATCACCTGAATTTTTGATAGTTGTTTGTGTGTTGATGCCGAATGTCGTTCGGTAAATTTACGGGCAAATGCCGCAATTGTGTATAATAAACCTATTTAAAGTTTGAAATTAAAGATTGTTTGCAATTTCTGCAACACGTTTAGCCTGTGCCTTAACGTTTGATGAAGCGGGACCGCCGAAAACTTTTCTGTCGTTTGTGCATTTTTCAAGCGAGATAGCCTCGTAAACGCCGTTGTCAAACACATCGCAAACGGACTTGTACTCTTCAAGAGGCAGGTTTTCAAGGTCGGTTCCAAGCTCAATGCATCTTGCAACAAGCTCACCTGTGGCTTTGTAGGCGTCTCTGAACGGAACGCCCTTTTTGGTTAGGTAGTCAGCGCAGTCGGTAGCGTTGATAAATCCGCCTGCTGCGGCTTTTCTCATATTCTGCGGAATGACGCGCATGGTGTCAAGCATTGGTGTGAATGCTGTCAGGCACATTTTTACTGTGTCAACGGCATCAAATATAGCTTCCTTGTCTTCCTGCATATCCTTGTTATATGCAAGTGCAATGCCTTTCATAATGGTGAGCAACGTCATATTGTCACCGAATACCCTGCCGCTTTTGCCTCTTACAAGCTCAGCAATATCGGGATTCTTTTTCTGTGGCATAATAGAAGAACCTGTTGAGAAAGCGTCGTCAAGCTCAACAAATTTAAACTCCCAGCTGCACCACATAATTATTTCTTCCGAAAATCTTGAAAGGTGCACCATAATTATCGAGAGAACCGAGGCAAACTCAATGCAGAAATCTCTGTCGGATACTCCGTCAAGGGAGTTGTTGGTTATTCTTTCAAATCCGAGCAAGTCGGTGGTAACGGTTCTGTCAATCGGATAGGTTGTTCCGGCAAGCGCACAAGAGCCAAGCGGCATTTCGTCCATTCTTTTAAGGCAATCCTCAAGTCTTGAAACGTCTCTGAGAAGCATTTCGCCGTATGCCAAAAGGTGATGTCCGAATGTTATGGGCTGTGCCCTTTGCAGGTGAGTGTAGCCCGGCATTACGGTGTCGCTGTACTTTTCCGCCTTGTCGGCAATGACCTTAATAAGTTCAACCACAAGAGATTTTACGTTTACAACCTCTTTTTTTAGATACAGTTTTATATCAAGTGCAACCTGGTCGTTGCGGCTGCGAGATGTGTGAAGTCTTTTGCCGTTGTCGCCGATTCTTTTTGTCAGTTCACCCTCAATAAATGTGTGAATATCCTCGGCTTCCATATCTATTTTTAATGCTCCGCTTTCAATGTCCGCAAGTATTCCTTTGAGTCCGTTTACAATGTCTTCGGCTTCTTCGGGCTTGATGATTCCGCATCTGCCAAGCATTGTTGCGTGGGCAATGCTGCCCTCAATGTCCTCTTTATACATTCTGCTGTCAAATGAAATTGAGCTGTTAAAATCGTTTGTTGTTTTGGAAAGCTCCTTTTTGAAGCGTCCTTTCCAGAGCTGCATATTATCACCCTAAATAAAATAGTTTGCGGCTTTTGCTGTTTGTAACGCATAACATCGTTAGAATCGGCAAAAACCGTTTTCTTGTAAAAACACTTTATGGGGCAGAGAAATTCCCTGCCCCAGATACGGTCAAATAAGTTAAATTATTTGATAAGACCTTTCTTTGCACGAACCTTGATTGGAAGACCGAACAGGTTGATAAATCCTGCACTGTCGTTCTGGTTGTAAACTTCATCCTCGTCAAAGGTTGCAATTTCTTCATCATAGAGAGAATATGGGCTTGTAACGCCTGCGTCAATGATGTTGCCCTTGTAGAGCTTGAGCTTAACGTCACCTGTTACATATTCCTGTGTGCTGTCTACAAATGCAGACATAGCCTCTCTGAGCGGTGTGTACCACTTGCCGTCATAAACAAGGTCTGCAAATGTGTTTGCAAGGTTCTTTTTGTAGTGAAGAGTGTCTTTATCAAGGCAGATTTCTTCAAGCTTGTCGTGTGCGGCATAAAGAATTGTGCCGCCCGGTGTCTCATAAACGCCTCTTGCTTTCATACCTACAAGACGGTTTTCAACGATATCTGTAATACCTACGCCGTTTCTTCCGCCAATCTCATTGAGCTTTTCGATAAGTTCAACAGAACCTACTTTTTCTCCGTTAAGCTTTGTCGGAATACCCTTTTCAAATGAAATGGTGATGTACTCAGGCTTGTCCGGAGCCTGTTCGGGTGAAACGCCGAGTTCAAGGAAGCCTTCCTTGTTGTACATAGGCTCGTTTGCCGGGTCTTCAAGGTCAAGACCTTCGTGGCTGAGGTGCCAGAGGTTCTTATCCTTTGAATAGTTTGTCTCACGGTTTATCTTAAGCGGAATGTTGTTCTTTTCAGCGTATTCGATTTCGTCTTCACGGCTCTTAAATTCCCATGTTCTCCAAGGAGCAATGATTTTCATATCAGGAGCATAAGCTTTGATTGCAAGCTCAAAACGAACCTGGTCGTTACCCTTACCTGTGCAGCCGTGGCAAATTGCGTCTGCGCCCTCTTTCTTTGCAATTTCAACAAGTCTTTTTGCAATTATAGGACGTGCAAATGATGTACCGAGAAGATACTTGCCCTCGTATACAGCGCCAGCCTTAACTGTTGGGAAAATGTAGTCTTCAACAAATTCCTTTGTAAGGTCTTCAATATAGAGCTTTGATGCACCTGTCTTAATAGCCTTTTCTTCAAGACCGTCAAGTTCTGTGCCCTGACCTACGTTACCTGAAACAGCGATAACCTCGCAGTTGTCATAGTTTTCTTTAAGCCAAGGGATTATGATAGAAGTGTCAAGTCCGCCGGAATAGGCAAGAACTACTTTTTTAATTTTATTGTCAGCCATTTTAATTTCCTCCGTTGTTAAAATTTAGATTACTATTACATTATACTCGTACTTTCAAAAAAATCAAGTACTTTTTGAATAAATATTCAATTTTTTTAAAATTTTATTTTAGACGCAGAAATGCATATAAAATGTGCGATAAATGCGATAAAATCAGCGAAATTTTAAGTAAACAAATGCAAACCACTGCAAAAATGTATATATACACTGAAAATGAATATACATAATATTCATCAAAATATGCATATTGTCGGTCGTATATTGAATATTATTCGGCTTTCTGCTATACTGGGTATGCATAATAATAGTATATATTTTTGCATAAAATATTTTGAAAGGATGATTTTTGTGTCAACATTCAAAGAAATTTTACCGGAACAAATTCAGGATAATCCGTTTAAGTTAATCGGCAAGGATTGGGCACTTGTGACAAGCGGAACAAAAGATAGCTTTAACACAATGACAGTAAGCTGGGGCGGAGTAGGCGTAATGTGGGGCAAACCTGTTGCATTTACATTCATTCGTCCGCAAAGACACACATTTGGCTTTATTGAGAATAACAATTATTTTACGATGTCGTTTTTTGATGAGGAATACCGTGATGCACTTAATTTTTGCGGTACAAAGAGCGGCAGGGATTACGACAAGCCAAAGGAAACCGGACTTACCCCTGCCTTTACCGAGGACGGAATACCGTATTTTGAGCAGGCAAGACTTGTGCTTGTGTGCAAAAAGATGTATTCTCAGTTTTTAACGGAAGAAAACGTTATTGACGGCGAAGGTGTAAAGAAGTGGTATAAAGACGACTACCACAAAATGTATGTGAGTGAAATCACAAAAGTTTTGGTTAAGTAATCTGAATAAAATTAATAACAAATTGTTTCATCACGGCGGTTTATACCTGTCCTAATGCTGTAAAATTAAAATTTGTGGCAAAAACTAAGGCTCCCACTTTTGTGGGAGCCTTTTTGAACAAATACAGTTCTTTTAATTTTATTCAGGATTAAGGATTAATATCCCCAACGGTCAAAGAATCTTACACCCTGGAAAGTAAGAATGTAGTTTTGGCTTTCGTGGAAAGCACTCTGAACAAGTGATGGATTGTACATATACAATAATCTGTGCTGAACAGCATCCATATTTTGGTCAAAGATATATTTTACTGCGTTCTTGCAATCCTGGTTTGTGCCTTTGTTTGTGCTGCCTGTGTAATGATAATTTTCAATAACAGAAGCTACGCTTGTATATCCGTCAAAACAAATTGCATCTTTAACGGATTGTGCAATAAGGCAAGCTCCGATAAATCCGCCGGAACCAAACTCGCCCATACAAAGTCTTTCAAGCAAATCTCTGTCTTCTTCGGAAAGTGTTACCTGTGAACAATGATATGATTTGTCAGGATTGTCAATTGCAATGATATATCCTGCGTCCCACTGTTCTTCATAATCGGCAGGTGTGTCAACCGGAATAGCGGTTGCAAACTGAATATATTGGTCTGAAGACTGTGACGACTGACCGTTAGAATTTGAGTTGTTTGAATTTCCCTGGGCTGTTGTAGCAGCAGCCTTGGTTGTCGGCTGTGTAGTAGCTTCCGGTTTTTTTGTAGTTTCAACAGCATTTGTTGTCTGTGCTGCGGTAGACGCTTCGGTTGTTCCCTCGGTCTGTGCTGCCGTAGTAGGAGGAACAGTTGTCGGATGCTGAATCTCACCAGTGCCTAATGAACTTCTGTATTTTGGATTAACGTTGGCTGAAGCAGAAGTTTGGGTGGACTCCATTGGACTTGAGACCACGACTGTTGCGGCAACTATAAGGCAAAGCACTAAAAGCACGCATAAAAGTACAACATTTGTTCTATTGAAAAATTTTTCCAATGGATATCACCTTACCTGTAATTTAAAATATTATTCCGTATAAGCAATTATACCACAAAGCTTTTGATAATTCAAGGTCAAATAAGACATATATAATGCAAATTTGGGTAAAAATTTCAGGCAATCTTGGCAAAATCTACTATTGGATGTAAAATTTATTCTATTGTATGTGTTGATTATTAAAATTTAATGTTTTGTTATACAAGAGACATTTGAATCTTTGTAACGTCAATTACGTCAATTGTTCCGTCTTGGTTAACATCTGCCGCAGCAAGCTGTTTGCTGTCAAGGCTGACTATGTTTGCAAGATATTTTTGGATTAAGGTTGCGTCGGCAATTGTAAGAACGCCGTCTCCGTTTACATCGCCAAGGATAACGTCGGGTTCCCTCTTAATGCAGTCGCCTGCAAGAACAAGGCTTGCTGTTGTGTTCGGGTTGTCTGCAATTACGGCATAAACCTGATTATCCTTTATCAAAAGTCCGTAGCATTTTCCGTTGAGCTCGGCGTCGGTTGTATACTCGTTAAGCTCTCCGGTTTTAATATCATAATAGTAAATCTTGTTGTCGGTGTTGCAATACAAAATTTTGTCGCATTCGTCCAGGCTCATATATCCGCCTACCCAGTAGCTGGTGCCGCCGGCACTCCAGCGTGCGTTAAACTTGTTTACAACCGTTGCGCTGTCGTTGGTTTCATCGTACTTAATCATACACTTTTCATATTCGCTCTTGTATTTGTTATCAATGGCAAAGAATGTTCCGTCCGAATAGCACAGGCGGGTGTTTAGTCTGTGAAGCATATCGTAATTATCATATTTCTTGCTGGTTGCCGGATAATATGATTCATAATCTGTATGAGCACTGAAGTTAGTTCCTGACTGGAACGCCTCGTCGCTGTACAGGAAATAAGTGTGTTGAACATGTCCCGGTTTGTCTGCTATCGGGTCGTCCCATGTTGGGTCAACATTGTAGTATTCTCCGTCAATCTTTACCTTTAGCCAAGCATGGTTCATTTTTGCCGAGGAAATTATTTCGCTGTCAATTCCCACAAGCGAAAGAAGTCTTGCATAAGCAAAAGCATATGCGATGCACTGTCCTTTGCCCTCTGTCAAAAGGTTGTACATAGACGGATCATATGCATATTCGGTTCTCAGAACAAGTTCATCGTGCAGAATCACAGCTTTTTGAAAATCGCTCATTGAGTTGTCAACCAATGCAAGGTATTTGTCAATAACCGAGTCAAGGGTTTGCTGCTTTTCTTCAATCTCGCTTGTTGAATATGAATATTTAGGAACAATTACTGTTGCATAATTTCCGCTTATGTAATAAGAACAAGCTCCGGTAACATAGAATAGTCCCGGATTGCGGTATGTAACAACATACATAAGTTCGCTCACATCGCCGGTAGACAATTTGCAATCAGAAATGTCTATATGTTGTTCAAGATTTTTGATTCCGTCTGCCACTTTGTCGCAGGCGTCTTTGTTTTTAAGATAAAAGCTTTCGTCAAATGAAATTACACCTTCGGTCTGTGCAGCCGATGTTGTAAATACAGCCGCAGAGGAAAGAGATGTAATTACAATTATCAATGACAGAATGATTGAAATTGGTTTTGTAAATACAGATTTGTTTTTTGTCATATCTATTCACCTCATTTTATGAATTAAGAGACCACATTGGATAAATTTGGTGGTTCTTAATCTTATTATACCATTAATTTGTTTAAAATACAAGTTTAATCCAAAATATTTTTATATAAAACTTCCAAAATATATTAATTGGCATTTTTAACAATAAATCAAAACGAGGCGGAAGAAAAAGTTCTTATATCTTGTTTTTGGCGCTATATGTTGCCAAAAATGTTTTTGATTTTTTTAGACTGTGCGTGAAACCTTGGCGCAAGACTTCACGGTGTTGAAGCACCTGCCCTTAATATCTTTCCAAAGCCATTAATCAGTGACAAAAAGGCGAGTATGGTAAACTCTGAAAATCAAATTAGAATACAGTCCAAAAAGCCTGCATATAAATTAGCAAGACTGATAGGAGGGCTTTTTGTGAAAGGAATAGTGGAGAAACGCGCAGCAATGTTGGGCGAGTATATAATAGAAAGCAAAGCAACCGTCAGAAAGGCGGCAAAAAAGTTCGGCGTAAGCAAAAGCACCGTACATAAAGATGTCAGCCAAAGGCTCAAGGTGCTCAATCCCGCAATGTACCGTGAGGTGCGGCAAATTCTTGATACAAACAAAAGTGAACGCCACATAAGAGGCGGAATGGCTACAAAGAACAAATATCTGAAAGAACGGCAGGACAAGGCGACAAAAAATCGATGACAAGTTGCTTGTGTAAAAATTCATTTGATAATCTTTACTTTTATTTATAAATGATGTATAATCCGATATATATGTTTATAAATAGAAGTATCTGTCATCAGATGTTTATTACACAAGGAGATTTTAAGAATGAGGAAAATTCCTTTTTCTCCGCCGGACCTTTCTCAGGCGGAAATAGACGAAGTTGTCAAAGTCCTGAAATCAGGCTGGATTACAACCGGCCCCGAAACAAAGCTGTTTGAGAACAAAATCGCAGAATATTGTCACGTTAACAAGGCAGTATGTCTGTCGTCACAAACCTCTTGTGCTGAGCTGACGCTCCGTATTCTCGGCATAGGTCCCGGGGACGAGGTTATTGTTCCCGCATATACTTACACGGCAACCGCTTCAATAATTTATCACGTTGGCGCTAAGCCGGTTATGATTGACTGCAAGTGCGGAAGCTACGAGATGGATTACGACAAGATGGAGGCTGCGATTAATCGCAACACAAAGGCCGTTATTGCGGTTGATTTGGCAGGCGTCATTTGTGATTATGACAGAATTTATGAGGCTGTTGAACGCAAAAAGAATGTGTTTAATCCCAAAAACGAACTTCAGGAGAAATTCGGAAGAGTTTTTGTTATTGCCGACGGTGCCCATGCGTTCGGGGCAAGACGACACGGAAAAATGTGCGGTGAAATTGCCGATTTTACCAATTTCAGTTTTCACGCCGTAAAAAATATGACCACAGCCGAGGGCGGCGCAGCCGTGCACAGACTGCACGATGGTATTGACGAAGAGGATATGTACAAACAGTATATGCTTCTTTCACTTCACGGTCAGACCAAAGACGCTTACCAGAAAAATAAGGTTGCCGCTTGGGAGTACGACGTTGTTGACACTCAGTATAAGTGCAATATGCCTGATGTGCTTGCGGCTTTGGGTGTTGCTCAGTTATCAAGATATGAAAAAATACTTGAGCGCAGACACGAGCTTATCAAACTTTATAATGAAGAATTTAAGGATTTGCCGATTCAGGTGCTTAACCATTGTGACGAAACTCACCGCAGCAGCGGACATTTGTATTTTGTTCGTTTCATCGGCAAAGATGCGGAATACAGAAACCGCTTTTATAATATGATGGCTGAGAACGGAATTATGTGCAACGTTCACTTTAAGCCGTTGCCGATGCTTTCCGCATACAGCAAAAAGGGCTTCAGAATTACAGATTTTCCGAATGCATATAATATGCATAAAAATCAGCTTACTTTGCCGCTTAATACTACCTTGTCGGACGATGACGCATGGTATATAATCAGCACCTTTAAGCAGTGTATAAATACGCTGAAATAAAAAAACAATTGTCGGAGGGTTTTGCCCTCCGATTTTTATTGTCCGTTTTATAGGACATATTCTCCGCTATAATTAAGATAGTGCAAGGGTAAATTGCCAAAGTGAAGTTCGGATTTTTGA
>SAMEA3663135__coassemble_418_pt1 | contig 10064 bp, 10 predicted proteins | sample SAMEA3663135__metabat2_low_PE_019 | metagenome-assembled genome bin SAMEA3663135 (sample SAMEA3663135) | pig gut metagenome | biome: pig gut; feature: pig-associated habitat; material: faeces | place: Denmark | collected 2012 | reverse complement strand
ATTGATGATTCTCAAAGATTCTTCGATGACGGCGCGGTTTGTTTCATCCTCATATACCTCGATCGGTATTACGTCCACACGGTTAATCAAACGAAAGTTGTCCTTATCATTTAAATAATTCGGACTTTCCTCTAAGCGTGAAAAAGCGTTCTTGTAGTCTTTTTCATATTCTGAGCCGTTCAGATTTTCAACAGAAAGATATTTTTCAATCAGCTCGGACTTTTGCTTTTCGTTTATTATGCCGCTTACGCTCATTATGCCTTTTTTTGAAAGCTCATATATTGTCTCGTCCGTAAAGCGGTATCTTTTTGCATTGCCCTGCTGTTCGGTAAACACATAGCAATTGCAGTCAGTTTTAAAATAGTCTTTATACCCTTTTCTGTTTACCCGTCCAAAGCGCTGAAACAGCGAAAATAAATCGGAAAGTTCCGTAAAAAGAATGTCAAAGTCAATGTCAAGGCTTGCCTCAACCACCGAGGTTGAGACCCAAATTTCGGTTTTATCTTTGTTTTCTTCTTTGGTTGCCGCCAAAATTCGTTCTTCTTTGTCGGCTCTGTCCTTTTTGATAAATCCTGAATGAAACAGGTTTATTTCAATGTCCTCGTCTGCGCAATAATCGCTCAGCTTGTCAAAAATTTTCGTGGCAATGTCAATTGAGTTGCACACAACAAGAAATTTTTTTGCTTTGTCGCACCTTATTTTTTGAACGGTGTTCCAAATATCATCTGCCGTCATACAAGCTTCGGTCACACTTACGTTGTGTTTGAGTATTCCGTCGCCCGAAAAGTCTGCGGACTTGAATCCGTCGCCCAAAATTTTGGTTAATTCACACCTTACAAACGGCGGAAGTGTGGCGGTAAGCACCGCAATTTTGCCTCCCATAATGTGAATCATTTTTATTGCGTACATTATGGTTGCAAGCAGTTCAGGTGAGTAAACTTGGATTTCGTCAATTATGAATTTGGAATAAGAGGCGATTGCCAGCTTGTATTCGTAGCAAGGATATTTGAGCGCAAAGTCAAAGATTTGGTCGGGGGTGCACACCGTTATCGGAAGCGAAAATTGCCTGGTCATATACAGGTAATCAAAATCAAAATCCTGGTTTTGCTCAAGGTCATTTTTAAGGTAAACTTCTTTTACGTCGGAGTGAATAAGCGCAACTCGGTTTTTGTATTCATCGCCTGATTTTTCGTTTGTAAGTTTTACAAGCCTTTTGAACATAGCGTTAATTGCGGTTTTGAGCGGAAGCACAAAAAAGCATTTGTTGTTGCCGCACCACAACAACCCGGCTTCGGTTTTTCCCATACCCGTGGGTGCGGTAACAACAATATTTTGGTCTGTGTTCTCAAAGCAGAATTTTTGCAAATTATTAAGTTCTATATTGTTTTGCTTTTGCCAATAGTTTATTTTGTCAAGCAAAAATTCATTCGGAAGTTCACATTCAACTCCGCCGCTCGCTGTGTAATCGCATTTGTGCAGAAAGCCTTTGAGCAGTACGGCACGCTGCTTTTGCTCAGAAACCAGACTCTCTGCGAAAAAATGACCGATATCATTGGCAAATTTCATTATTTTGATTTTCGGCGGAAGATAACAGTCAAAGCCGTTAAGGCTGTCCTGCAATCTGTCATAGTGACTTCGAATAAACGCCGCATATTTGCCTTCATCGCGATAGTGATGATACAACACGCTGAAGCAAACCGATGAATAGTCGTCGCATTTTTCTTTGTCAATAAAGAATACAGAAAGGGTATTGTGGGGAATTTCTTTGTCTTCGTCAAACCTCACCTTTATATTTTTAAAGATTTTGAGTTTAATTCTTTTCTGAAATTCCCCGTTCATCTTGCCGAGGTCGTGGCAAAAGCATGTGTAAATCAGGTCATTTATCATACTTTCGTCAACATAGCCAAGTTCAATTAATCTTTCCGCCGCTTCAATTACTTTTTGCGTGTGGGTTAAAAGAGACTCTGTTTCTTTTGCGTAAAATTTGCTTAGGTCATATTTTTTGAATAGCTTCTCAACATACTGATTAATATGTTCTGGATTGTTCAGACAGTTTGGTGCGTTCGTTTTAAGTGATTTGTCTTCCATATTTTACACCATAAATACAAGGTATTCCTTATTGTCGATAATATCCACGGCGGCGTTTTTGCAACCCTCGTCAGCGGCAATTCCGTTTGTATAAAGGACAGAAATTTTATTGAATATTCTTTTGTCGTCAACTACGGTGTAATCCTTGTTGAGCAAATATTTTGTTCCGTACAACGGCAATTGTTCTTCATTTTGAAAAAGCATAACATCATCGTCAATATATTCTATCGGCATATAAATATGAATGTCTTCATTGATTGCTCCGTCTTTTGAAACCTGCTGCAAATCCACCTCGCGGCAGTCGAGCACTTCAACAAAGTCTTCGCTTCTGCCGATTGCCGTAAGGTTAAAGATATTGTCAACAATGTCCTGCATTGTTTTTTCATCGCTCTGAATATGTATTATCAGTTCAACGTCGCAAAGCAGTTCATAGTATTTGGGAGCCTTGGTGAGAGTTTTAAATCGTGACCTCGGAATGTCATACTTCTGAGTAACCAACGCCTTGTATGCGTTCTTAATGTTTTTTACCCTCTTGGCAAAGGCTTTGACTTCGGCTTCGGGAATTTCTTTGTCCTCTTTCATAGTCTTGAGCTTAGCGGAGTATTTGTCAACAACGTTCTTTTTAAGCTTGTCAAAATGCTTTTTTCTTCTGTTCAAAAACCGATATTCTTCTATCAGCTTTTGATTTGCAACGTTTATGGTAATCCCCTTGTCAAAGTCGTTTCCCTGTGCCTTTAGGGCGGTTGCAACAACCTCGTAGGCTGAGCAAAGCATATCGGGATTTTTCATTTTTACAAGGATTCCTCTGTCGTTTTGCAGAGAGTTTAAAAATATATCCTCTTTGAACAGCCTGCGTTTAAGAGAGCCGTAGCTGCCCTGAATACTCAGCTTCATCGGGTGATATTCCGTATAGCCGCACGCCTTGTGCAATGCGCCGATAACTGTTGAGTACGGCGGCAGGGGATAGGTCATACGGCAGTTTACGGTTTCTTCACGTCGATAGTTTGCCGTGTTTTGTTTTATATGAAGTCTTATTGCTTTCATAAAAGTTTATCACCTCAGGCTGAATAGTAGCTCTTGACCTGCTCTCTCAGCTTGTCAAAAAATTCCGGAACGCTCAGAGGTGCAAGCTCACGGACAATGTCGTCCTCGTTGGCAATCTCTCCGTTCTTCAAAAGACCGCACTTAAAGTCGCCGCCAAGCTTTTGCTTAATCGGTTCAATGTGAAGCTTGTTGTTGTCCATAGTTACGGCGTTTTCAAAGTAATGGGTTTTGCGAGGAGAAAGTCCGCCAACAACAAAAACAGGCTCTGCGTTGTCAAGGTTGCCCTTTACAACCAGCGAAAGGTTCTCAACTGCGTCAAGGAGCGCAAGCACACGGCTGCATTTTTCTTCATTGCCAGCTTCTGCGTCAAAGTTTTTGTCAACGCCCACCTCGTCAAGGGCAATAGTCATACTGTAAATTTTAAGCGACTTGTCATATTCATACTGATACGGCATAAGTCCGACGTCCTTTGCGTTATTTTGAACATTAAGACCGTTTGCGTTTGCATAGTTTGTTGCAAGATACAGATTGTTGTGGAATCTTGTGTCGTTAATGAATGGGTTGGGTGATACTGCGTCGGTAAGATAGAAAGAACTGTTGCGAATGTATGTCAAATCTCTTGTAGACATATAGCCTCCCTCAAGGGCACGACAAGTTGCGGCGTTTACTCCGTCTTTGTCAACAAGTTTTTGTATTGCGCCGTCAATTGAGGTCTGCAAATCGTCATACAAACCGGACTGAACACAAATTGCATTTTTCAGGCTTTCTTTGCTGCGTGTTGCATAGGACTTTTGGTTTCTGTAAACTTTTTGAACGCTTGAAATGTTTCCGAGAACCTCTCCGTAATTGCTGGTCATATTAGCGATAATTGTCATAGTTAATGCATTTTTAATCATTTGTGTTTTCTCCTTTATCATCTGATTTTTCGGTTTTTATGAATGTGGTTGTAAATGCAAATATAATATTTTTGTTTTCTTCCGGGTTTTCAAGAAATTTCAGCATAAATTCAAATTTGTTTTCTGAACATGAAGATAATTTTGATAAAACGTCCATTACTCTGTCATAATCGTGAGCAATCATTGCATTGATTATCTTATGTTGAAAAGCCGCAATTTTATTTCCGGATTTTTTAACTTCTAATGCTTTGGCAGCTTTAGCTCCTGCGTCTCCTGCCATTTTAATATAGTTTTCTAACATTTTATACTGTCCTTTCCATTCAAGATTAATTTCTATCATCTTCTTAATAAGGTATGATGTGTATTGGCTTGAATTTTCATCACTGCACAATACTTTGAGCATAAAAAGAATAGAATCGTCAAGCACCTCATCATTTAGGCATTTTTCGTATATGTCCTTATCAAGATTAAAGTAATAATTTTCGCCGATTTTGTAGCTGAATTTAAATTTTTGGTCTTTCAGCTTTTGAAGCCTTTTCAGACGTTGCGAGCGAACAAACAGCGTTTTGTAAAAATCTTCGTCACGGTTTTTTGAGATTATCTCAACATCGTAGTCTATAAAGTCCTTTGAGTTTTTTAGTACCGTAAGCAGTTTGTTCTTTGCGTCGGTATCATTGATGTCATCAAGGCGTCTGCTGATTTCTCTGTTGGTTTCAACAAGCGTTGAAATACTGTAATTGTTGTTTACAAAGTATGTTTCGTACATACTCGGGTTTGAAAATGCAAAGGGGATAAAGTCAAATTCGGGAATATCATTAATGACAAAACTGTCTTTGTTGAAGCAATATCCCAAATATTTGGTTTTTCGCCCCTCGTCAACATTGTATCCGTTAAGCCTGCAATGCTTATTGCTGTCGGTAAACAAAAGATTTTGATTGCAAAAGTTTGTGTACATATTTTTGCCGTATCTGAAAGTGCTTTTAATGATTTTTGCTCGGTTTTCATTGATTTTATTCAGAAAAAACTCAGCGTTACTTCCTTCAAACTTTGTTTTTCCAAACACCTCTTTAAACACGGTTTTGCTTTTGATAAGTTCGTTTATCTTTTTTACCTCGTCCCGGTTAAACTCATCGCTTTTAAGCAAATTCTCAATAGTGAGGTGGGTCATTGAATCTCTAAAGTGTGACTGGGCAAATTCAAGATACCTGTCTTCGGTAATGTCCTCCTGATTGTACACAATGCCGTCAAATCCGCTTATGGCTGTTTTAGGCTTGTCCGAGATATTTTCAAGCACTAAGTAGTCAATTCCAAATTCGGTAAAAAATTCAACAAGCCCTGTAATTGCAGCCGAATACCGCCAATCGGTCGGCTGCAAAATGGTGTTGTAAGATTTTCCGCCGTGTGAAAAATCTGTTGTTTGTTTCAAATATTACACCTCCAATCCGTCTGAGATAAGTTCGGCAAACCCGAAACCTGCCGATTTGCGGGAGCCAATTCCGTACTTTAAGAAATGGTTGATTACCGCCTTGTCTTTGGCTTGAATCACAAAGTTTCCGAGACTGCACTCAATTTTGCTTCCGTAGTGGGTTACCACCGTCTTTTTTGACAGTATCGGGACAAGCCTGATACCCTCTGACAGTTCGTCCGAAAAGCCTGCGTTTTTTAGCTGTCGGCAAAGGATTTCATAGCTTTTTTCCGAAAAGTTTTTGCTGTTGACTGAGTAGTAAATGTCCTTTTTCTCTTCCTTAAAATGCTCTCGCAGACAAAGGGGACTGAGCATTTTTACAAGGGCTTTATCAGAACCCGAAAGATTTTCACGGAGCTGAGTCACATCTGACAACGTCATTTGGTTTTCAAGCGGCATTTTAAAGACTTTTCTTTTTTGACCGATTAAAGTGAAAAAAAATACATAGCCCAGCGTTTGGTCGCCGGTTGAAATTGTGACCTCCATCCTGTTTGCCGACAGTATAATTTTATTGTCGGCAAAATTTGGGTTTGGCAGTCTTACGGCAAAGGTGAATGGGCGAACCTTTGGCACATCGTACACTTGATTAAAGAACTTTCCGTCCAGCGGTGCAGATAGCGTAGACTTAATGTACGACATAATCACTTTGCGATAGTCCATAGGCAGAAGCGGATTTTTTAGTGTAAGTTTTAGTAATAGCTTCATTTTTACCTCCTCATTAAATAATATCACAATCGATTGTGTTTTTATATTAGCACTATAATTATTGATTGTCAAGCCTATACGAATAATTAATGTAAAAATTTAATTCTTGAATTAAAATTATATTTGTGTTATCATTAAATAAATCAATCCACATTGGAATGTAAACATACGCATAATCATTGTTACTAAAATCTATCCAAATTGGAAACTAATTTATGATAATTATTGTATGATTTGCTCCTATTATACATTTTTTGTAAAAATTTGTAAATAGAAACAAATTGTGAACAAGAAATTATGTAAATGCGCACAAGGCGTGGTGACTATATTTCACCACGCCTTGTGTTTTATAAAAACTTAAATTTTGTTGCTTCAAATCATATAATGCTTACAATAAAAAATGGTTTGTTGACGTAGAATATCCGTTATGATAAAATTTAAGTACGGAGATGATTATATGACCTTGCAGCAGCTAAACTATGCAATTACAATTTCGCAGACAGGCTCAATGAATAGGGCGGCGGAGCAGCTTTATATTTCTCAGCCATCGCTTACAAACTCAATCAAAGAGCTTGAAAAGGAGCTTGGAATAACAATTTTTAACCGAAGCGGCAGGGGAGTAACGCTGACTGCGGACGGAACAGAGTTCATTTTATATGCACGCCAGGTTTACAGCCAGTATGATAATTTGCTTGAAAAATTCGGAAAAAACGGCAACATAAAAAAGAAATTCGGAGTTTCTACTCAGCATTATTCGTTTGCCGTAAAGGCGTTTGTTGAGATGGTTAATACATTTGATACCACAAAATATGAATTTGCAATCCGTGAGTGCAAAACCCTTGATGTTATTAACGACGTGAGCACCCTTAAAAGCGAAATCGGTATCCTTTATCTGAGCGACTTTAACCGAAAAGCTATTCAAAAACTGCTCAACAGCAACGGCTTGGTATTTAACAAACTGATTGACTGCGACGCATATGTTTATCTTTGGAAAGGTCATCCGCTTGCAAATAACGAGTCAATCACCTTTGAAGAGTTGTCGGACTACACCTGTCTTTCATTTGAACAGGGCGACAGCAGCTCGTTTTATTTTGCCGAAGAGATACTCAGCACAAACGAATATCCGCGCACAATCAAGGTTTGCGACCGTGCCACAATGCTTAATTTAATGGTCGGACTGAACGGCTACACGCTTTGCTCGGGAATTATTTGTGAGGAACTGAACGGCACGGATTATGTTGCGGTTCCGTATAAGGCGGACAAGGTCAACCCAAACAGCGTTATGGAGATTGGTTATATCGTAAGGAAAAATATTATTCTCAGCCAAATGGGGGAGATGTACGTTAAAGAAATCAGGCGTTATCTCGGCATAAAAGATGACTGAGTAAAAATAAAGGCTATAAAATGAAAACGGACGGTAAAACCGCCCGTTTTGTTTACTCTTTTGCCTTACATAAACCGTTGACGGTTGCTTCTACAAAGTACAGTTCTTTATCATCTAAATTGTCGAGCTGTGCGTCTAAGCGTCTGCGGGCGGAACTCTTATTGACTTTTTTATTTGGGAATTACTCGTCAACCGAAATGTTGAACATCGTCACAAGCTGAATGAACAGCTCCAGACTCGGCTTTTGCCCCTCATTTTCAATCGCCTGTAAATGCCTTGGGCCATAGTCAACGATACGGGTAAGCTGTTCTCTCGTCATCCCCTGTGCTGTTCTTGCTTTCTTGATAGCCAGACCGATTGGCGTAAAATCGAAGTCAAAATCATTATTTCTTTCGTCCATAAGCTCACCACCTTGTGCCTGTAAAGTCGTACTATATATTTTTTACAGAAACGAGGTTCCTTATGAAACTGTCTGAAATCTCCTAATGCAGGATATCAAAAAGATATGAGTCTCATAGAGCTCCTTTTTATAATTTCTTGACAAATATAAATTACAATAGTAGAATACATTTTGATAATAATAGTTGTCATATAGGCAAAAAATTATCAAACGATACTGCGAAATTGTTTGAAAGAATGCAGAGCCACACTAAATGTTAATCAGCAGGAAATAAAATATCCTAAGTATAAATCGGGAGGGATGCGCAAATGGACAGTCTTTACCTCATTTTGCTTGCCATGTTCCTTCTTGTGATTATCCCACAGATAACACGGCGAAGGAGAATGGCAGCAATCAGACATATTTTGAACCAAAAGGTGCAGAACAAGGAGAATGGTGTTATGAAAGAGTTGGCAAAACGGTTTATCGGAGAAAATTGTATCATTTATACAATTACTTCAAATGACGGCAGCGTACAGGGATTGATAAAAGAAATTGATGACGGCGGTATGGTTATCGAAAAGAAGTCGGGCGAACTTGAGATTATCAATCTGGATTTCGTCACCCGTATTCGGCAGTATCCGAGAAAGAAAAACGGGAAGAAAAAATAAATGCACTTCCTACTCCACACTTGGCTTATATAGTTTTCAGCGGCTCTAATGCTAAAAACAAGGTGTTGTCACGCAGAGTAACAGCGTTGTTACAGAATGTGTATGGCTTTTGGGACGCGTTTGATTTATGCTGAGTACAGCAAATCAGGCAAGGAGGTCATTGAAATGACATTAGGCGAAAAAATAAAAGAAGCAAGAAAGCAGGCAGGACTTTCACAGGAGCAGTTATCCGAAAAACTCGGCGTTTCCCGTTCTGCCGTTGCCAAATGGGGAACAGATGTAGGTTGGGAGCTTGTAACATATGATTATATGGCTACATCTATGCAGATAAAAGGGACATTTGTTATTACATTTAGAAAAGAAAAGGTATAACTGCAAAGTTATATGATGAGAAAATTTATGGAGGTAAAAAATGAATAACTGTTGCAGCAAATGCGGCGGAAAAATGGTGACAGGTTACTTGACGGCAGGAACTTGGCTTGCCGAGTTTACTCCGCTGTGCGAGGAAAAGAAACTAAAACGCAGGCACTTAAAAGTGCTTTGCGATACCTGTGTTGAGTGCGGGAACATTGAAAATATTCGTGCAGAAAAAGCGGATACACTAAAATAAACTCCCAATTACAACATTAGCCGTGAAATCTGAAGACTGAATTTATACTATATCCAACTTGCGGCGAGAAAAAGAAGTTCAGATACAGGATGACACAGAGCCATAAGCAGACATTGATAAATGCAAAGCAACTGAATATCACAAAAGCAGAAGTGCCAGACGCTAAGACGCAGAGCCGATGAACTTGTGAGATACCTCACAGCTCGTCGGCTCTTTTATTATCAATATATTTGGCAGCACAGCCCACCAAAAAAACGGTGCTTTGGTGGGCTGCTCTGTCACGCCCAAACAAAAATAGTGCAGCCCTCTAAGCCCGTTTAAGGTTTGGAGGGATTTATTTATGTGTTGGTCTAATATGACCGCAACGCTGCTCATCAGAAGCAGCGGATACATATAGAGTGTCACTCAGGAACGAGGATAATCTGTTAAAAAAATTCTCGCTTGCTCGTGGCATTCTTATGGTTTTCAAATAGAGATTACATTTCTATACCATAGGTATAGTTATGCTTATTGCCGCCAAGGGCAAAAGTAGTTTAATGATATTTGATAGATACGCAAACTTAAAGTATAAATATGTTTCAAGAAGTTTTTGGTGTAGAGGATATTATGTAGATACAGGTAGCAAGAATAAGTAGGTAAAAATAAACAGCCGCACGTGAGCGGCTGCCTGTAATGGTAATGCGTTGTCAAACTTTCAAATCCCCTTTTAGGGGTTAAGTCCGTAATGCCCTTTTTAGGGGCTGTGCAAACCACCACTTTAGTGGTGGTTATGATTGTACGGACACAATACTAAAAGCGCCTGAATTGATGCAATCAGGCGCT
>SAMEA3663135__coassemble_416_pt1 | contig 10066 bp, 9 predicted proteins | sample SAMEA3663135__metabat2_low_PE_019 | metagenome-assembled genome bin SAMEA3663135 (sample SAMEA3663135) | pig gut metagenome | biome: pig gut; feature: pig-associated habitat; material: faeces | place: Denmark | collected 2012 | reverse complement strand
CCAATCCTCATATGTACGAGGATAAAAGCATATTAAGTCGCCCACGCTTTTTACGCCGAGCTTTGCAAAAAGCTCGGCACGTTTTGAGCCTATTCCGCTCAGGCTTGTAATTGGCATATTAAATAGTGAAGCCATAATAAAACCTTTAATAATTCAAAGGGACGACACCCAAGGCGTCCCTGAAAATTCAAATTCATCAGGGTCGTCAAGGATGCCGACCCCCACGACATTTAAATATTTAATTCTTGTAAAGAATCATTCTACACTTAATATATAGTAATAAACTGGCTGGTCACCCTTTATGAGAGATATATCGGTATGAGAACCAAATTTTTCACGAAGTTCTTCATATGCCTTTTCAGCCTCTTCGTCAGTAACGTCCGCACCGTAAATCAGCGTTATGAATGACGAATTTCTTTTTACCATACTCTTGGCAAGCTTTATTAACGCCTTAAATGTATTTTTCTCTGAAATAGTGAGTTTTCCGTTTTCAAGAGCAATTATATCGCCCTCTTTAATCTTCATTCCGCCAAACTCACTTTTTCTTGCGGCAAATGTAACAAGACCTGTTCCCACATTATGCGCAGCCTCCATCATGAGCTGGGCATTACTTTCTGCGGAAATTTCAGGGTCAAAGTTTATCATTGCGGTCATACCTTGAGGAATTGTGCGGGTAGGAACAATAATAACTTTTCTGTCGGTAACCATCGGAATTGTCTGCTCTGCGGCAAGAATTATATTCTTGTTATTTGGCAAAACAAAAACATATTCAGCCGGTGTGGCAAGGATTGCCTCATAGATGTCATCCGTGCTCGGGTTCATACTCTGACCGCCTGAAACAACATTATTACAACCCAAATCTTTGAAAAGATTTTTCATTCCTTCTCCTGCGGCAACTGCAACAAATCCGAATTTTTCGGTAGGTTCTGCCGGAGCAAAAGTTTCTTTCTCGGCTTTTGTAGTATCATTTGAAGCCTTGGCGTTCTTGTGCTGTTCTTTCATATTTTCAACTTTAACCGTAAGAAGCTGACCATACTCAAGGCCCTTTGTGAGAACATAGCCCGGGTTTTCAGTATGAACGTGAACCTTGATTATCTCATCGTCATTTACAACAACAACACAGTCGCCGATTGTTTGGAGATAATCCTTCAGTTCTTCCGGGTCAGCGGTAACTTCGGGGTCTCTGCCAACGATAAACTCAGTACAATATGTAAAGCGGATATCGTCGTCAAACTCGGCTGCGGCACTCTCATAGTTTTCGATTGTGGCTTTTTCCTGAGCTCCGCTGTATTCTATTACAACTCCGTTCTTTATCACGGAAAGCATACCCTCAAAAATTGCACACAAGCCTTTTCCGCCTGCGTCAACCACACCTGCTTTTTTGAGGACAGGGAGCAATTCAGGAGTAATTGCAAGGGCGTCATTTGCCTTGTCGCAAATTGCCTGCCATACAAATTCAACCTCAGGGTTTTCCTTTGCTGCCTCTACACCTGCTTCATATGCCATTCTTGCTACTGTAAGGATTGTGCCCTCAGCAGGCTTCATTACAGCTTTGTAAGCACCGTCAACACCGATACCGAGAGCTGCGGCAAGATTTTTGCCGTTTACTTCTTCCATATCTTTAAGTCCCTGAGCAAAGCCCCTGAACAAAATTGATGTAATTACGCCTGAGTTGCCTCTTGCACCTCTTAGCATTGCAGAAGCTGCAATACCGGCAACCTCACCGGCATTTGCACCGTCATATTCTTCAAGTGCGGCGGCTGCGGCAGAAATTGTCATTGACATATTTGTTCCGGTGTCACCATCGGGAACAGGAAAAATATTTAAATCATTAATTTTTTCTTTTTGAGAATTTATATTATTTGCGCCGGAAATAATTGCCTGCTTTAACACTTCGCCGTTTATCATAAACGCACATCCTTTTTTTAAAGATATAATTTCAGACATAATCCATTATACAATCTTTGTTTCTATTTTGCAATAGTTTAATAAAATTATTCAATCCTTAAGCTTTCCGCTGAAACGCATTTGCCCATTTTGTCGTCAATATCAAACACCACACATTCCATCTTGCAGTCGCCGCTTGCCAAATCGAACCTTGCAGGAAGTCGGGTTTTAAATTTGTTAATGATTATATCGGTTTTGACGCCTAAAACAGAATGAATTGTTCCCGTCATTCCAACATCGGTAATGTATCCGCTGCCATTCGGCAAAACCTGGGCGTCAGATGTCTGAACGTGTGTATGGGTTCCGAACATTGCTGAAATTTTTCCGTCAAGATAATAACCCATAGCACGTTTTTCACTTGTGGTTTCGGCGTGAAAATCAACAATGATGATTTTGCTTTCTGCCTTTGAAAGCATTTTATCAATACTGTCAAAAGCACTGTCAAGATTGTTGTCCATACACATATTTCCCATAACATTTATTACGCTGATGATTCTGCGCCCTGTATCAATGTTGCGAATACCCACTCCGGGAGCAAGATTTTCGGGAAAATTTGACGGTCGAACCACAAAAGGATTTTCATCAATAAAGTCGTAGGCTTCTTTTCTGCGATAGGTGTGATTTCCAAGGGTGATAACATCTACTCCGCTGTCAAACAAAAATTTTGCGGACGACGGTGTTATTCCGTTGCCGTCTGAAGAATTTTCTCCGTTACAGATTACAAAATCAATACACTTTATTTGTTTCAGGGCGGGAAGCTTGGAGCGTAAAAAATCACATCCGATACTTCCGACAACATCACCTATACACAATATTCTCAAACAAAACACCTGCTTTTTACATTCTTAGTTATTATTTTAACACAAAGATATTATTCTGTCACGCTGAAATCAACGGTTTCGGCAATATTTTCATTAAACACATAATCACAGGTACAATAATAATTCTCATTATCGGAACTAATATTTATGTTCCTGCCTACAACACTGCTCTCGCTTTTTTCAAACACTTCATAAAGCAAAAGACGGTTTACAAACGCTTTTTCTGCTATTTCGTCATTCAGAACAAATTCGGTTTTTAAGGCTTCCAAATCGGTTTCTGTTTTTATTCCAAGGGGCAAAACAACATTATTTACACACAGATTTTTGGAACTGTGAGTATATGCGCTGTTTTCATATGAATTAAATGAAACAGAAAAAGGAAAATCCCACCACAGAAATTGCAATCTTCTTCTGTCGGTTTTATTTTCTGTTAAAGAAAAATAATTATATTTCTTTGCAATTGATAATTCCTTTGCAGAATTTACATCAGCAAAAACTTCCGCCTTTGCGTGCACATATCGGGTGGTCTCAAGCTTAGTTTGTGTTGTTCCGCTTACGAGCAAATCTCCCTTTGTAACTCCGCTTCCAATCTTTACAACGGTTTCTCCGTTTTTTGCATTGATTTTTGTAATTACACCGTCGCTCTTTGCCTTAATATTACACGGATTCAGAATCTCATCAATTTGAGGCTTTTGTGCCTTTTCTTTGACCTCGACAGACACAAGGCTGCCGGTAATATTTATGCTCATCCACCCTATCTCATCAACTTTGAGCAAGGCATTCCGCTCAATTTTTTGCACATCAAGCTTATCTTTATAAGCTCCCGTTTCCACACCGCTTTCTGCAAGAATTTCAAGCAGCTTTGTATCGCTCACGTTTTTCGTTCCCTGTACACTTATTGACCAAACAAAATTTGATAGGATAAGCAAAAGCATTAAGCCCGCAGCCGCGCCGATTGGAATACCTATTCTCGGCTTGTATTTTTCTGCAAAAAACGGTAAACCGTGTTTTTGAGTAATCCTTGTTTTCACTTTTGCCTTGCGTGCAATCGGTCGGATTTTTCGGTAATCGCTAATCGACATTGAAGCATTGAGTCCGCCGTCACACGGGTGTGCATCCCACAAATTAATTCCAAACCGAGATGTAATATTTAACATCCGCTCAGGAAATTTTCCTGTGGCTTTAAATTCAACCCAACCTTTTGCGTATCTTACAATATTTACAAGCATTCTATCACCCTGTTATGTCAAAAATTCTATTTTCCCGACAAATCCCTCTATTTCTACGCAGGAACTTGAAATGCAACGAACGCACAAACCTCTGCCAAAAAATGAAACAACCATTTTATTGGTATTTATTTTTATGTTGTCGCTTTCATACAGCAAAATTCCGGTTGAGCCCTCAAGAGTAATTCTTCTGTTGCCGAGCATTTCAATAAGCGGAGCTGAACCCATATCTAAACCGACAGATTGGCGAGGTGAGACTTTGCCTTTGTCTTTGTTTTTGTTTTTTTGCAAAAAATCGCCTCCAAATTCAAATTCATATTTATTTTTATGCAAAATCAATCATATATATTATCGGTGATTGATATGTATGTTAATGCAGCTCTGCATAAATTTGAAATTGTGGTAAAAGCACTTGCTGTTATAATGCTGTGTGCACTGCTGTTGCTGTTCTCAGAAAGTTGCTCAGGAGGAGCGCAAAACGGCATTAAATTTTGCCTTAATGTGCTTATTCCGTCGCTTTTTCCGTTTATGGCAGCTTCAAGTTTTTTGATTAAAAGCGGATTATCCGAACAAATCGGTAAACCGTTTGCTAAAATCACAAAAGCTGTTTTCGGATTAAACGGAAATTTTGCTCCGATTATTATTCTCAGTATGATTGGAGGATACCCGGTTGGAGCAAGAGGAATTTCCGCACTTAAAAAATATGGGGCGGCAAGTGAAAGCGAAGTAAAAAAAGCATCAATGTTTGCTGTTTGCGCGGGTCCGGGGTTCATTGTTAACTTTGTAGGCGTTTCATTATATCACAATGAAACCATAGGCATGATAATTCTGATTTCACAAATTATTTCAGTAATAATTCTCGGAATACTGATAAATTTGTTTGACAGAAAGAACAGCAATAATAATTTTTTTATAGCAAAAAAGAATACACTTCCTTTTTCAACGGCACTTGTTGAAGCCGCCGCCGACAGCTCAAAAGGTATGCTCGGGATATGCTCATTTGTAATAATATTTTCGGCATACACGGCAATTTTCGGCGAGATTATTAATGATAACTTAACACAAAACCTGATATTTTGTCTGCTTGAGGTTTGTTCAGCGGTAAATAATATTTCTCAAAACAGTCCGGTTGAACTTGTGGCATTTGCAATCGGCTTTGGCGGATTGTGCGTACACTTTCAAATATTCTCTGCACTTGGAGATATTAAAATAAACAAACTGATTTTTTTCATTATAAGAATTATACAAGGGGCAATTACAGCATTGCTCACACATATAGGATTAATGCTGTTTATCGGCGAAACGGCGGTATTTTCAACTTCTTCCGTTGAAAATGCCGATGTGTTCAATGGCAGCATCATTTCGGGTGCTGTGCTTATCTGCGTAGCAATATGCTTTTTGTTTACACTCAAATCATATAGAACAAACTGATTTTATGGAGGTATTTTATGTGTGGTATAGCAGGATGGATTGAAAAGGGCAGCAATATGGCTGACAGATTAAAAACAATTAATCAAATGTCGCAAACTCTTGACAGAAGGGGACCCGATGAAAACGGAATTTATATTAATAAAGATACTGCATTAATACACAGAAGACTTGTGGTTATTGACAGAGAGAACGGAAAACAGCCTATGGTTGTTTCACACGGCGGCACAACTTATGTGATTGTATATAACGGAGAATTATACAACACCGAAGGCCTGCGTGAGGAGCTTAAAGCCGACGGATTCAGGTTCAGAGGACACAGCGACACGGAGGTTGTTTTAAAAACGTATATCAAATACGGTGAAAAATGTCCTGAAAAGCTCAACGGAATCTTTGCATTTGCCATATTTAATTCAGATGACAGGTCTATCTTTTTATGCAGAGACAAAATCGGAGTAAAGCCGTTGTTCTATTATAAATATAACGGTGGGCTTATATTCGCTTCGGAAATTAAGTCAATGCTCGCAAGCGGAGTTGTAAAACCGCAAATTGACGAACAAGGACTGTATGAAATTTTCTTCTTGGGACCTGCAAGAACACCTTCCTGCGGCATTTTTAAAGGTGTAAAAGAGCTAAAACCCGGAGAATACGCAAAGTATATCGACGGTGAAATGCGTATTGGCAAATACTTTTCAATTCAAGCCGCTGAACACACGGACAATGAAAAGCAAACGATTGAAAAAACCCGTTTTCTTCTGACGGACGCCATTGAACGTCAGCTTATAAGCGACGTTCCTATGTGCTTCTTTCTTTCGGGTGGTCTTGACAGCAGTATTATTGTAAAAACAGCGTCAAACTATCATAAAGAGCATAAACTTGGGAAAATTTCCACCTACTCGGTTGAATACCGTGACAACCAAAAATATTTTAAGAAAAGTTTATTTCAGCCTACGCCCGATTATGAATTTATATCATTAATGTCTCAAAACGCCGACACAAAACACAGAGAAATAATTTTGGAAAACACATTGGTAGCGGCGGCGCTGTACGACAGTGTTGAGGCAAGAGATTTGCCTGGGTATGTCGACGTTGACTCTTCCCTGCTGTTGTTTTGCAAAGAAATCAAAAAAGACTTTACGGTTGCACTTTCGGGAGAATGTGCCGATGAACTTTTCGGAGGTTATCCTTGGTATCATAACCACGATATTCTGTTTGAAGACTGTTTTCCATGGTCGCGCAGTCAGGACGTTAGAAGCTATATTCTCAAAGACGGTGTTCTTAAAGACGGCGCAGACTATGTAAGACAAAAATACCTTGATACAATTAGACTTGCACCGAAACTAAAATCAGACAGCAAAATTGACAAACGTATGCGCGAAATGTTCTTTCTGAACTTTTATTGGTTTATGCAATGCCTGCTTGAACGCAAAGACAGATGTTCAATGTATAATGGGCTTGAAGTCAGAGTTCCGTTTTGTGATTACAGGCTGGTTGAATATGCATACAATATGCCCTGGAACATAAAAGCCTACGGCGGCAGAGAAAAAGGCATTGTGCGCAAAGCGTTTGAGGATATTTTGCCTGATGAAATATGTTGGCGAAAAAAAAGTCCTTACCCCAAAACGCACAATCCTATATACTTTGACGAATGTGCAAAAAAGGTAAGGAAAATTCTTAAAAAGAAAAATGCATTGACAGAGATGCTAAACCCAAAGGCAGTGGAAAGCATAATCGAACATCCCGAAAAAATCACGACGCCGTGGTACGGACAGCTGATGCAGGCACCTCAGATTTTGGCGTATATTATTGAGATAGATTACTGGTTTGAAAAATACAATATTGAAATAATATAGATGTTGTGTTAATATTTGAATATAACATAAGAGCAGGTGCTTACAGCCTTTAAAACAAAAAGGAATGTTAAGTATTTCAATTGGAATTATAATACTTAACCGTAACTCTAAATAGGTAACGCATCTATTCAATGCTTGCAATCTATCCCATATCTTTTTACGCAAGTAAAGCCGAGCGTTGCTTTAATTTCAAAAACTAGGAGGTGTAAAAAATCAATCGTGAACAGTATATTAAAATGACTGACTATTTTAAAAACAACAAAACAGCCAACAGATGCCTGAAAATAATATATACTGTATTGCCTCTTTATGTGTTTGCAAATTATCCGATTTTGCTTTTTTACACTTTCTTTTGGAGAAAAAATACATTTTTAGAAACTCTTGTGGTTCCTGCGGCAGTTTTTGCGCTGATAACAGTTTTGAGGAAAATTATCAAACGGCAGCGGCCTTATGATTGCTTTGACGTTGCACCGGTAATACCCAAAAAATCAGAACCCGACAGTATGCCAAGCCGACACACTGCAAGTGCATTTATAATTGCAATGACAGTCCTTTCGATAAACACATACGCAGGAATTTTTTATATTATAATTGCCTTGCTGATATCATTATCAAGGATTTTTGCAGGCGTGCATTATATCAGCGATGTAATCGTCGGAGCTGTAATATCAATTTTGTGCGGCGTTATTTTTCTTTTTGTAATATAGCACACAGAATAATTCGTTTATAGAACAATATAAATAATGGCGGTCTGAAATTCAGACCGCCGTTTATTCTTATTAAGAATTATTATTTGTTGTCAGATGCATCTGTCGGCAATTCACTTGTGCAATGTGGGCATCTGGTTGCTTCTATGTCAATTTCACTCATACAGAACGGGCAAGTTTTGGTTGTTGGAGCCTCTTCTGTTTTTTTCTTTTTGCCAAAAGACATAACCTTGTTGACAAGCTTTACAATTAAGAAAATGATGAACGCCATAATCAAAAAGTTAATCACAGCGGTGATAAACTTTCCATATGCAAGCGTAGCTCCGTTGATGCCAATTGAAAGATTGTCAAAATTCATTCCGCCAAAAATACCGAGTATCGGCGAAATTATATCGTTTGTCAGTGAAGTTACAATAGCCTGAAATGCCGCACCGATAATAACTCCGACTGCAAGGTCAAGCACATTGCCGCGCATTATAAAAGTTTTAAACTCATTAAAAAACTTTTTCACCTTAAACCCCTCTTTGATTTTGATTAATTCAAAATTGCCTTATGGAATACCTTTTTACCCTTTTTGATTATTACATAACCCTTTTCAAAGGACTGTTTATTGATTTTAGCGTAAACATCGGTAACTTTTTCATCGTCAACCGAAATACCGCCCTGCTCAATCAGTCTTCTTCCCTCTTTATTTGACGGAATAAGCGAACACTTTTTGAGCAAATCAAGAATTGCAATTTCATCGTCGGTAAAATCTTCGGAAGCAAGATTTGTTGACGGCATATTGTTTGTGTCAGCCTTGTTGCCAAACAGTGCTCTTGCAGCCTCCTGTGCTTTGTCGGCTTCTTCTTTGCCGTGAATAAGCTCTGTAAGCTCATGAGCAAGAATCTCTTTTGCCTTGTTTATCTCGCTGCCCTCAAGTTTTGAAAGTTCGTCAATTTTTTCAAGCGGCAAAAATGTAAGCATTTTAAGGCACTTGATAACGTCGCTGTCATCAACGTTTCTCCAGTACTGGTAAAACTCATAAGGTGAAGTTTTTTCGGCAGAAAGCCATACTGCGCCCGACTGGGTTTTTCCCATCTTCTTGCCCTCGGAATTTAGAAGCAGATTAATTGTCATTGCATATGCGTCTTTGCCAAGCTTTCTTCTGATAAGCTCTGTACCGCCGAGCATATTGCTCCACTGGTCGTCTCCGCCAAACTGCATATTGCATCCGTATTTTTGATAGAGTGAATAGAAGTCATATGACTGCATAATCATATAATTAAACTCAAGGAATGAAAGACCCTTTTCCATTCTCTGTTTATAGCACTCGGCTGTAAGCATGCGGTTAACGCTGAAATGCGCTCCAACATCACGTAAAAGCTCTACATAATTAAGGTCAAGCAGCCAATCGGCATTGTTTACAATCAGTGCCTTGCCATCCGAAAAATCAATAAAGCGGCTCATCTGCTTTTTGAAGCAATCAACATTGTGCTGGATTGTTTCTTTTGTCATCATCTGGCGCATATCTGTTCTTCCGGACGGGTCACCTATCATAGCAGTTCCGCCGCCGATAAGTGCTATCGGCTTGTTGCCTGCCATTTGCAGACGCTTCATAAGACAGAGTGCCATAAAATGACCAACGTGCAGGCTGTCGGCTGTTGGGTCAAAACCTATGTAGAACGTAGCCTTGCCATTGTTCACAAGCTCCTTGATTTCTTCTTCATCAGTTACCTGGGCAATAAGTCCTCTTGCCACAAGTTCTTCATATACTCCCATCAATCTATTCCTTTCTTTGTGGATGATATTAAAACGGTATTTCTAACCGTTTTTTACACGTTAAGCGGCTTTGCCGCCTTTGACTGTTAAAACATTATACAGTCAATACATAGTATAATATTAATTTTTAATAAGGTCAAGCCCTAATATCCTGTATAAACTTTAAGATTGTTTCCGTCAGATGTTATGACTACGGTCTTGTCATCAGCTGTAGAATAAAGCTCTGAACTAAATTTATTGAGTCGAGCCATAGTTGTATAATCGGGCAGACTGCCGTTTGATTTTCCCGAACTGACGACTGTGATTTTAGGACTAACGGCTGA
>SAMEA3663135__coassemble_390_pt1 | contig 10347 bp, 5 predicted proteins | sample SAMEA3663135__metabat2_low_PE_019 | metagenome-assembled genome bin SAMEA3663135 (sample SAMEA3663135) | pig gut metagenome | biome: pig gut; feature: pig-associated habitat; material: faeces | place: Denmark | collected 2012 | reverse complement strand
GAGGAGCCGAAGTATTTTCCGCAATCCCACTTCCGCCGTCAAACGGTGTTCCGTATGCGACAGTGTCCTTGCCAAACACTCTGACTGCAGGCTTGTCGTCGTTGATTATGCTAATTTTATCACCAAATGCCCGCTTCCATAGCTTTGTATGGGTGGACTTGCCGACTCCGGACTTTCCTGCAAAAAGATATGCACCGTCGTTTATTACTAACGCTGAGGAATGAATCATCATGGTTTTAAAACGTATTGCAGATTTAAAAAATATATTGCCAACCGCAAAACTTTCTGCATAGCCGAAGTTTTTTCCTTCATTCATTCTTTTATAAACATCGTCAATATAATCTTGTGAAACGGACAAATTAATATTTGTACTGCGTTTGCCATTATATTTGAATTTTTCTATAAACGAATTAAAATAATCGTACCTAGGAGTATATTCAGTCACCAAGTCCGCAATTAAGTATCTCAAATTATCTCCTCCCAAAAAAGCCTTCCGTAACATCGGAAGGCTTTAAAATTAAGAAGCAAGGTATTTTTGAATTAATGTTGCATCAACAATGTCAACTTTTCCGTCATTATTATAATCTGCAAGATAAAGCTGGGTATCGTTGAGCTTTTCTATTGAAGCTATATACTTTTGAAGCAAAGTAGCATCAATAACAGAAACCGTTCCGTCAAGATTTACGTCACCAATCTGATATCCGTCAACAATAACATATGGGATGTTGTTTTCAATTGCATATTGCTGAGCATATGAATCGAGACTGCAGTAAATCTTAAGATTGCTTGCGCCCTTAAATGCAGACGATGAAATTGATGTTACATTTTTGCCGATATACAATTTTTTGAGGCTTGTACAATTACCAAATGCGTTGCTGCCAATAGTTGTGATTGAGTCTGAAATCTTAACCTCATTCAGTGAAGTACAATTTAGAAAAGCTTCGCCCGGAATTGAAGTGGTTTCGGACTGAATGTCAACACTCTGCAAGGAAGTGCAGCCGCTGAAAGCACCAAAGCCAATTTTTGTATTCCATGGCATAAGAGTAAGCGATGACAAATTAACGCAATCAGAAAATGCAAAATTGCCTATTGTTTTAAGATTTTTGGCTACCGAAAAATCAATGCCTGTTAAAAACGTATTGCCCTGAAATGCCATATATCTGACAGAACCAACATCCAAACGGTTAAGAGTTGCAGGAATTTTCATAACAGAATCAGAACCATTATACTCTGCAACCTGAGCCTTGCCGTCATTATCAATGGCAAATACAAAGTCTCCGTCAGTGTAATAAGTTTCTGCAAAAAATGTTACGCATGAAAATGAAATCAGCATAGCAGCGGCAATTATAACTGCAATGGACTTTTTTAAAAGATTCATAAATCCTCCTAAAAACAAAGGGGAAGCAGTCATCGGCTACCTCCCCTTTTACAATTAATTATTCAATAACAAAAGACTAATTAGCCAAACGGATCCGGATCATTATCATCGTCACCGCTCTGTCTATAATCCTCAGGATTGCTAATGTCGATGTTAGTAAGAATATCTTCAAAAGAAAACTTTGTAACCTCGATTTCAGGCTCTAAATATGCTTTTTTCAAGTTATAACCTCCCCGACTTAATCATAAACAACATTATCAATTGTTGGATATGTGTATTTGTTGTCACCACTCAAAGGCTTAGTAGCAATATCCTTAATAGCAACAACTCCGCTATTGGTAATCTTCATTGTTGCAACAGGAGCGTCATTAACTGTAAGGTAAGGAACAGCATAATATGTGTAGTTCTGGAAGTTTGGTCTTGTATTATCAATACCATAATAATACTCAAGTCTGTTCTTGTTGTCAAGATCAGTAAGTTTAAACTGTGTATCCTTAAGTACTTTAGCTGCTCCATCCTTTACAGCATAAATCTTAACGCCGATCTTGATGTCATTACCATCATACTTCTGAAGGAGGAGACCCTTATAATTGTAAGCTAATGCAAAGTCTAAGTAAATACGGTCATACTCTTTATCAGCCTCGCCATATTTACCTGAATCTGCGCTACCTGAAGTTGTGTTGTTCCAATGGTTTCTTGTGGTCTGCAGGTATACCGCTGTACACAAATTCTCACTCTCAGAAACATAAAGCTCTGTGTTCTTCTGCTTCGGGTCTGTTGTAAATACAGCCTTTACTACATAGTCATCATAGCCTGTGTAGTTGAAGAATTCTGAATAGCATCTTGCAACTTCAATTTGATCGTCAGTACCATAGGTAGCTGCTTTGTAAATTGCCCAGTAGCTGAAGAATTTTCCTTCAGGCTTATTTACCTGGATATAATGTCCGTCATAATCATATCTGGTTTCAGCTTCATTTACAGTAAATGGATCACCGTAAGAAACACCGCTTACAGTTATTGGAGTATCAGAGTTGTTATAAATTCTTGCAGAAACTGTTTTGTCAGTCTGAACTGAGTATAGCTTAGCGTAGAGTGTGTTATCACTTAATGTTTTAATATCCTTCGCTTTATCATACCATTTGAGATTCTTTATAAAGTTTGATTCGTATGGAATCTTAGACTGTACAAAAGCATCATTAAGTTCTGTCGGAACTACACCGCCAAAGTATGTGTTGATTTCATCATCAGTTAATTTACCCGAAACTGTATAAATCTTATCATTATAAAGACGAGTAGTGAACTGATAATCAATTTTGTATTTAGCATCAGTTGACAAAAGTGAGTAGAATTTTAATACTAAGTATTTTGTATCTACTGCGTCACCGTTAAACAAATCGTCAACCCTAACTGTGATAGTTGTTGAAGATTCATTATTGGGGTCTTTTGTATAAGATGTAAAGTTCTTAAAGTCACCGTTGCCAAGTGTCTTTGTCTCATCATTGTCATAGAAGTCATTGAACTTATAACTTGCTTTTGGCTTTGTTGTAAGTTTTACAGTGAACGTGTAACCTTCATTTTTAACAATGTACTGAGCCGGAACGACTGCAGGGATAGTTGAGGTATCCTTATCTGAGCAAATAGTGTCTTTAAGAACACCATTTTTGTAAACATTAATAGTTGTGTAAAGTTTATCAGTTGAGTTCTCAGGTGAATCTGAGTGGAGCAAGTGCTGAACCTTAACCGGTGTAGTAGCCTGCTTCTTATTTGTAAATGTAATTGTCTGAGTTGTATCAGTAACTGCTACTTCAGCAGAACTTGTTGCCTGCGAAGTACCGCCGGTTACCTGAACAGTTGTATCATACTTGGCAACTGTATCCTCAGTAACCTTTACCTCTGCACCAATCGGAAGTCCCTTGAAGTGAAGTGTTCTGCCTGCCTTAAGTTTTGCACCGTTGGCAAGCCTGCCGCCTGAAGTCAAAGTATATACTGTTGAATCATTATCAACTGTATACTGAAGCGGATATCTTGCATAATTTGTACCATTAAGGCTAACTTCTACTGTTGCATCAAATTCGGTAGTATCTGATGTAATTTCAGTACCGGCCTCATTCTGAACTATCTTATTAACGTCAACATCGCCAACCTTTGGAGTGTTGGTGTAGCTAAGCAAAATATCAGTCTTTGCGAACTTTGCGGTATCAGTAGTCTTAAAGTTAAAGTCGCCTGTTCCTGTTCCGGTACCTGATGAAATAGTTGCACCTGTCTTCTGATCGGTTACTATATAAGTAGTATCATACTGCAAGTTTGAATTATATGACTCAGCAACATTAAATGTGCTTCCAACAGTAAACTGGTCTGCAAAAGCAGCTCTTTCACTGTCGTTTACTACATACTGACCATTGCTGTTAGTTGATTTTGAACCATCCTTTGAATGTGTATAAGTCTTGTTAGCAGAAGCAGAACCGTTTGTCTTATGTGTATAAGTAAATGTATCTGCTGCTGCAACAGCACTCTTCAAACCTTCGTTTACATTTGCTGTATCAACATGGTTTTCTGTTGTGAACTGGTTGCCAACAGGTGAGAAGTTGAAACCGAACTTAAGGTTAGACTCAATCATACCACGTTCCATGTAGAACATTGTAAGTGTATGGGTCTTTGAAGGATCCTGATTGTCAAATTCAAAGCTTGTGTTACGTGTAACATTATTAACAGATTTTGTACCGGTTCTTACTGTTACTGTTTTTGTGCTAAAGTCAATTGAACCCTCAGCCTTTTTATGTGCACCGCCAAGGTCGAGAACCAATTTGCCGTCAATGTATACCCACAAGTCATCGTCACCGGTAAAGTTAAATACCTGATCAACACCGTTGATTTTACCGTCTTTACCAACGTTAAACTCAATGTCAGTACGCATACCAAAGCCGTAGTCGTTTGCGTTATTTTTGGTTGTACCACCGTTAGTAATTGAAGCGTCAAATGGGAAGAAGCCTACGCCATTGCTGCCTCCACCAAAATTGCTTACTGCATCATAAACACAGTCAGTATCCCAGTTACCATAGTTCGTTGTAAGTGTATCAGAACCGTAACCGCTAAACCAAATTGTATCTTTTGCAGCACTGTCAAATTCATAATACGGTACATTATTTTGTGTTGTCTTTCTCATTGGAAATTCTGAGTTGACAATAGTTGCAAAATTATTTGTTGTAAGCCATTCAGCATCAAACAGCGGCATAGTTGCACCATCATCAGTTTCGTGATCTGCAGCATTTGTTCCGTCATTATTATAATATCGAATTTTTTTATCGCTTGTGAGTGTGCGGCCGGAAAGACCTACAACTGAGTTATTATAACTGCCAAGACGTGATGAGTTGTTAACCCAGTTGCTGAAATTATACAAAGTAGCTCCAAATGGGTCAGTGCTTGTATTATCATTAACATTGTAAAAAACACCAAAATATAATGGTCTTTTAACTCCGTTAGTTTTAGCGTAATTTGCAAGAGCAGTATTTAACTTAGTATATGGGTCAGCCTGACCGGCACTGTTTTTACCGTGCGATTCGTAACTTGTACCATTATTGCTGTCGATTTGACTATATTTTCTCCAACCGTTATTTACTTCGTTATCGGTATAGTAATCATAGAAAGTTGTATTGATTGTGTAGAGATTGCTGTTATTCTTAATAGCATCGCTTGCAACAGCATCATAAACTTTTTTTGCCGGTGTAGGCGGATTTCCTGAATATACAGACCATTCAGCTGAATTATTCCAGTCTTTTACCTTATATGCATTATTTGTACCCTTATTACTTAATTTTGCTGAAGTATTCCAAAGTGTACCGCCATCGGCACTATATCTTATAAACTCAACATAACCACAATAAGCATTTGGCACAGTAACGTAATAAGTATTGTCATCTAATTTTATAGCATCTGACAAATTAGGAACGGCAGAGCCAGTGTCATAATAATAAAACTTTGCCTTAAATGTAGCACTAGTATCTTTCCATGATGTAAAAGCTGAAAGATCAAGATATATATATTCGCCGTTAGTAAACTGAGCAACTGCCCCAACGCTGTCATCAGCGTTAGCAGCAACTGCTTCACTGCCGTCGGAATTTGCGCCGACTGCGTCATTCTCACTTGCCGCACTAACTGCGGAACTGTCGGAATCACTCAGAGTTACGGCATTAAAATTAACCATGCCGACTGTAAGCGAAGTTACCAACATCATAACTGCAAGAACGACAGAAATAGAACATTTCGAAAATCGTTTTATTGAAGTTTTCATAATTTACCTCCATTTTTTAATTGTTATTAGAGTTCTGAGCAAAAACCGAATTAAACTTAACCTGTACACAGAAAAGTTGAAAGTTATGTACAAAACTCTAAAAAGTGAGTAGTAAACACACCCTGAGCAATGTGCACTTGCATCTTACAACTTTTACCGCCTGACCAACGGTGAAACGAGGTTTCGGTTGCAGAGCGTACTACTACCCACTATTGTTTATGATATTATATCATTAAATTCCTTTATTTTCAATAGCCATTTGTAAATTATTTGATTATTTATTTTTCAGTAATGGAAAATTTTGTTGATTATTGGCGTTTTTTATTATCAGAGAACAGAATTTGGAGCTTATTACACAATTTTTACAAATAATGCGCAACTAAAATTCTGAAATATTTCACATATTTTTTACTTATATGATTATATATTTAAACTATAATCGACACAATACAATTTAATTAATTACCGCTTCGTACATAGTATTGGCATCGTCTTTTCGGACAGTTTCCTTTACCTCGAGGACACGTACCTTAACCGAACGGGAGCCGAGTGTGATTTCAATTACGTCTCCTATTTTTACATCGTATGAAGCACGAGCCGGTTTTCCGTTAACTGCAATTTTGCCTGCATCACAGGCTTCATTTGCAACAGTTCTGCGTTTTATCAATCTGGATACCTTTAAGTATTTATCAAGTCTCATAAAATCATCCTTTCATTTTTAGAGGTCATAATCGTAATCAAATAAACTTACAAATCTAAATATAGCGACTGATTCAAATTTCGGCAAAGCTTACTACTAAATACAAATTACGAGTGCTACATAATTTATTCTACCTAAAATGCTGCAATAATGCAATACAGTTAAAATATAATATGATACTGTTTTTGCAATAAAAATCCCCTCAACGCAGACCTGAAAATTTGAATTTCAAGTTTCTGCTATGAGGGGGTTAGATTAAGTTCCTGTTATTAAACAGCCGTTATTTTTATTTGAGATAATATGTTGAGTTGCCAATCTGACCGTCAATTCCGGTAAAGCCTGATGCGCAGCAAACATAAACGCGCATATTAGCAGTACCCATTGACGGAACTGTCAATGTACCGTTTGTAACGTTTTTAACATCACCTGTTACGGCATCAACATATTTTCCGTTAGGAATATTCTTGAATGTTGCATCGCCTGATACAGATACACAAGCAAGACTGTCGGTTGTATCATCAGTATAACGGCGGATATAAGCCATATCTCCGCTTACATAATTTGAAGATGTTGTATACTGACCTTTTTGCAAAGCAGGAACTGCACGTCTTATTGCATTAAGCTTCATAAGATGCTGGCTAAGAGTTGAGTTAAGAGTATCTGCCACTTTTCCCGAAGCAGTATACTGACTGAAATCAGTTGCAGTAACGTCACCTTCAAGATAATCGCCGTAATATGCGCGTCCTGTTGTTGACAAAGGCGCATTAGGACCAACGTCAATAACAGCGCCCTTTTGGAATTCAACTTCTGAACCATAGTAAAGACACGGAATACCACGGAATGTGAACATAAGGTCAAGGTCTTCCGCCCACGTCTGTGTACCACCTGCAAAACGATTCTTTTCGTCAGGCTGCTCAGGAGCATAGTCGTGTGAATCAACATACATTACATTATATGTAGAGTCGTTATAATATTTATCGCCTGATTTTGCAACACCAAAAGCACTCTTTGCATTACCGAACAATCTGTGCATCTGGAAGTCAATTGCATTCATTCCCGAAGCCATTGAGGTATCAGGTGTGTGATAAGTAATGCCGTTAAGGAATGCATTATCTGATGTTGGCTCATCACTGGTATTATCCTCTTCAAGATAATGGTCAAATGTTACGTCCATATTATTTGCAACATCATCAATTGATGTGCCCCATGACCACTTGTCAGCCCATTTTGAATTTGATTCTTTCCAAGTATAGTATGGTGAAGATTCTTCAGCATGGCCACGATACCAAACATCAGTAAATCTTGTGCAAATTTCGCCAAACATAAGGAAGTTGGACTTGCCTGCTGCCTTAGCTGCCCCGAGAATTTGATCATTATACATAAGATTAAGTGCTATTCTCGGAATATGACGAACGGTATCTACACGGAAACCGTCAACGCCCATATTTATGTACTTGCTGTATGCATCAACTGTGTATTCTGCAACTGCCGGATTTTCTGTGTTAAGGTCAACACAGTCGCCGGCTATCTGACAATACTTACATGACCAATCATCCCAGTTTAAGCTTTGGAAGTAACCTGTATGGTAATAGTTGTCTTTATTATAGATTTCACTGCTTGACAGTTTGTTAGTACCGTAATCGGATTTGTCAGGCAGAGTTCCTGTCGAGTTTCCGTTATCGGAAGAATAAGTCAAATTCTTCATTAGATTTAATCTTTCCTGATACTGCACTGCAGGTTTTTGACTCCAATATTCTTCAGCAGAATTAAGTCCGAAAGCCTTAAGCAATGTATCTGTCGGAACCATAGATTCTTCAAGATTTGACAGGTCTTTTGAAGTATCCTTTGTAAACAAATTACAGAAATATGATTCACCAAAGTTGCCTGTATGGTTCCAGACAACGTCTTGATAAATCTTCATTCCCTTAGCATGGACAGCCCTGATTAAATCTTCATATGTAAAGTCAGAACTTTCATAACGAGAGTCAACCGTACTAAAGTCCATAGCATGGTATCCGTGATAATCATAGCCCGAAGCATTTGTGACAACCGGTGTTACCCAAATTGCTGAGAAGCCAAGAGCCTTTATGTAATCGAGCTTTTCTGCAAGGCCCTTGAAATCGCCTCTCCATGCAGGGTCGGAATCAGGATTATTTGCGGTTGCGTCGTCCCAACAATGGACGTTATTGCCTGTGTCTCCGTCATAAAAACGTGTGGTAACTACAAAGTAGATACTTTCCTCACGTAAATCGTCATCGGATACAGGATCCGGATTATCCGGATTATACTTAGACCACTTGCCGTTGTCAAACCACCAGTCGGTTGATGCGGCAGAAGTAAGTTTTTGTTCTTTTGAATATTGTTTACCATTTGCATCGGTAATAATTGCGTTAATTTTTGTAACATCATTAACGGTGTATGTAAACCAATTGTCTGAGTTTGTCATCTTATCGCCCGGATAAGACTTTGACATTGCGTCATTTGTTGGAAGTCCGTTCCACAAGTATACATAAAGCTGTGAAACGCCATCCTGACGGGCGTGAATTGTTATTGAATTCTGGTCTGCTGCAACGCTGTTATCAGACTCTTTGCTTTCGGCTGAAAAAGCGGTGAAAACTCCTGCCGTTGTAGCAACGAGCATAGCGAGAATCAATGCGCAAACCCTTCTTATACGCTTCATAATATTCTCCTTAGTACTAAAACAAAAAATTGTGTTAGTTTTATACCTAAAACCCTAATGCCTAATGAAATAAAATAATAAAAAATTTTGGTGTCCTGTGATTAATGCAATTGCAGTAATTGGTCTAAATCCCTAAAAACACAATCAGGCTGTTTGCTAACGACACTATGCCGTGCAAACAGCCTGTTACTCAGCTGAACAAGGAAACACATCGCTGTATTAAATTGTTAAGCTGAATTTTGTTCGTTAAGCAATTTCAATATAATATTGAATTATATCATTAGTTTGCAAGCATTTTCTGGATAAGTGTTGCATCAATAATTGTTACAACGCCATCCTTGTTTACATCGGCAGCTTCAAGCTTTACGGAGCTGAAATCCTTGAACTGAGCAAGATACTTCTGGAGATAAGTTGCATCAAGGATTGTTACAACGCCGTCACCGTCGACATCGCCAAGAACTACACTTGGTTCAATCGGTGATGTAGTTACAGGAGCTGTTGTTGGCTTAACTGTTGTTGCCGGAGTTGTTGTTGGAACAGGAGTTGTTGGTTTAACAGTAGTCTCAGGTGGCATTGTAATAGGAGCTGTTGTTGTAGGAACGTCTCCGCTTACAACTGTGTAGTTATATGTTTTATTTACGGTGCTGTTGTCAGAACCCTGAACATAAACGTTTACAGTATATTTACCTGTGGTGTTCGGTGTGAACTTGTATGTACTGTTAAGTGTGTAGTAAGGTGTATTCTGAACGCCGTTTGGATCAGTTACAACATACTTATAGAAAAGAAGGTTTGTGCCGGTCTTACCGCCGCCTGCTTTTACTGAAACTGTTGTAGCGGTATTTACCTTGATAAAGCCAAGGTTTGCAGGAGTTACAGACTTAATTACCGGCTTTGCAAGTGAAGAATCATCTTCTACATTAAGATTAAGTGTACGGCTGTTTGTATTGCCTGCACCATCCTTGAAATCAAATGTGATTACATACTTACCTGTTGTATTAGGAATCCAAGTTGTTGAAGCTGAACTGCTGAAGTTTGAAATAACAGAAGTTGCACCGCTTGGATTTGTTACTGAGAACTTGTAATAAACAGATGCGCTGTCCGAACTCTTTGCCTCTGCTGAAAGTGTTACTTCAACACCTGTATAAATTCCTGATGCAGGATCAGCTGTATATGACTTAACCTGGATTGGGCTTGTGTCATAAATACCTTCCCAAGTTCCCTTGCTGTTATTGTAATAATAACCGTTTTGAACTGTAAGGTCGCCTGTCTGTGAAGCACCGCCATCATTAAAGATACAATTC
>SAMEA3663135__coassemble_387_pt1 | contig 10362 bp, 9 predicted proteins | sample SAMEA3663135__metabat2_low_PE_019 | metagenome-assembled genome bin SAMEA3663135 (sample SAMEA3663135) | pig gut metagenome | biome: pig gut; feature: pig-associated habitat; material: faeces | place: Denmark | collected 2012 | reverse complement strand
ACAATAATAATTACTCCCGCCGCAATACCAACTTCTTTGTTTATAATCAAATCATCAGCAGCTGCAAGAATTTTAGGATTATCAGATGCTTTTACAAACGAAGTTAAATTATTAACATCAATATCGACAAGGTCATCAATAAATCTATCTGTTTGGAGTTTTAACTCAGAAATAGCTTTGTTTAACTCCTCAGCACCGTTGTTTGCTGAATTGACTCCGTCTGTATATTTTTCAACTCCCGTGCAATACTCATTTACTGCGTTTAGTGTATCAATTGCAGTTTGTATTTCTGAATGTTGCGAAACATACGGGGTTAAAATTTCTTTATAATTATCACGGGTTAGTCTTACATCAATCTTATAATTTTCAAGCAAAGAACTTTCAACGTTCAACAGAAATGTTTTAAAAATTTGGTTTGAGCTTGACACTAAAGTTTTACTGTTACTGTCAATTTCATTGAGTCCGTCAGAAAGAGATTGTGAACCGTCATACAACTCCGTTATGCCGTCCTGCAAATCATTTTTTTGCTCAAGTGCATTTTCAATCTCATCTTTGAAAAATTTGTCCGAAACTTCGTTGTAATCAAAGTCAAACCCTTTTATCATCTCTTTTAATTCATCATCGGTCATTTTTCCGTTAAGACGGTATGCATAACAATAATCTTCGACAATCTGTTCATTGTTCTTTCTGAGTACATCATATTGTTCGGAGGTAACAAAAGCAATACCAAAACTGCTGCTTTCAACAGATATATCGGTATAATTTCGTTTTGGCAGGTCATAATCCGGCGACGAACCTATACCGACAACCTTAAATTCGCAGTCTGATATTTTAACGGTATCCCCTATTTTAATATTATTTTCCTCACAATAGCGCTTTTCAAGAGCTACTTCGTCAGAGGTTTGAGCAAGTCTGCCATCATCGACCTGAACAAGGTCAATATCATCACGATTTTTCATTACACGAATAATATCACCGTTTTCAGATTCCATATCCAAGCTGAACATTTGCTGAACATCAACGCCTTTGTCAGATATCTTATTAATCTGAGTATCGGTAAGTGGCAAAAAAGTAGAAAACTGCCCATCTTCAACATTATTTTCTTTGCTTAATCTCTCGGTTCCTGAAATAATCGTATCAGCCGCACCAACAACAGACAGTACAATATACATACTGAGTGATATTAATAGCAAAAGTGCAATATATCTGAACTTATTTTGCTTAAAATCACGCAGGATTCTTTTATTTAAGACACTTTGCATATTACAAATCCTCCAATTCGGAAGCAGAAACACGGTTTGCATTAAGATACTCACGCTTAACAATTCCGTCTTTTAAATATACAACTTTGTGAACCATATTCTTAATTGCATTATTATGCGTAACAATCAGCATTGTTGTTCCGTAAACCTTATTAATTTTTTCAAGCAATATTAAGATATCCTTTGAAGTCTTGGAATCCAATGCGCCGGTAGGTTCATCGCACAACAAAATATTAGGATTTTTAATTAATGCCCTGGCAATAGCGCATCTCTGCTGCTGACCGCCGGAAATCTGTGACGGAAATTTATTTTGATGTTCCTTTAACCCCAAGTTCTCAATGAGTTCGTCAAGGTTAAGTGGGGAATCGGAAAGATATTCACAAACACGTATATTTTCACGCACAGTAAGATTGGGAATCAGATTATAAAACTGAAATATAAAGCCAAGATTACTCCTGCGGTATTCCGAAAGTTTTTCTGAATCAAGTGTATTAACTTCAACTCCATTAACCACAACAGAACCGCTGTCAATTGTTTCAAGTCCTCCAATGCAATTCAAAAGTGTTGACTTACCTGAGCCGCTTGAGCCCTGAATAACACACATCTGTCCTTTGTCAACTGACATATTAACCCCATTAAGGACTTGAACCGCACTATCATTTTGACCATAACTTTTTTTTAAATTATTAATTTCAATAAACATACAGTATCCTCCGAAAAGGTGCAAGTATAATATAGTTAGCACCTGCTAACTATATTATACTACAACTCATAACCAAAATCAACAGATTATTGTGCTTAATTTAAAAATGAACGCTCTCTGACTTGCTTGCAAAAAGCAAAGCGTGAAACATTCGTAATTAGATAGTACACTTTAACAACAAAATCAGGGTTATCGCAAGTAATAAAACTGCGATAACCCTGTTAATTTAAAAATAAATTAAATTATTTTACCATGCTTGCAACTTCAGCTGCAAAGTCGTCCTGACGCTTCTCAATGCCTTCGCCCTTTTCAAAACGAACGAACTTGAGAATATCAATCTTACCGCCAAGTTCTTTAGCAGTGTTCTGAGTGTACTGCTTAATTGACTGCTTATTGTCCTTAACAAATTCCTGGTCAATAAGGCAGTTTTCTTTGTAGAACTTATTAATCTTGCCGTTTACAATCTTATCAGCGATAGCTTCAGGCTTACCTTCGTTGATTACCTGCTGACGCATAACCTCTTTTTCGTGAGCGATAACATCTTCAGGAACCTCAGATTCATTGAGGTAAGGTGTGTTAAGAGCTGCAATCTGCATTGCAACATCCTTGCCGTAAGCAACAAATTCAGGCTTTGAAGCAAGGTCAGTATCAAAGTTTACAAGAACGCCGATTTTACCGCCTGCATGTACATAAGCCACACAAGCACCTTCCATACGCTCAAAACGGCGAATCTGGATGTTCTCACCGATTGTAAGAACCTTTTCCTGTAAAAGCTCAGCAACTGTCATATCAGTTCCGTCAGCCTTTAAGGAGCTCTTCAACATTTGCAGGATCCTGAGTCATAACTGTATTTGCACAAGTCTTAACAAAATCCATAAATGAATCGTTCTTTGCAACAAAGTCAGTTTCTGCATTAACTTCGATAACAACGCCTACTGAAAGGTCATCGGAAGTAGTAGCATAAGCAACGCCTTCAGCAGCGATTCTGCTTGCCTTCTTTGCCTGCTTAGCAAGTCCCTGCTCTCTCAAAAAGTCAATTGCCTTATCCATATCACCATCAGCACTTGTAAGAGCCTTTTTGCAGTCCATCATACCGCAGCCGGTTTTCTCTCTGAGTGCTTTTACATCTTGAGCTGTAAATGCTGCCATTATAAAAACATCCTTTCAAAAATGAATATATTAATTTAATTATTCAGCTGCTTCTTCGGTTTCTTCTGCTGCAGCTGCTCCGGTCTGACCTTCTCTGCCTTCGATAACAGCATCAGCCATTGCGCCTGCAATAAGTTTTACAGCGCGGATAGCGTCGTCATTACCCGGAATTACATAGTCAATTTCATCAGGGTCACAGTTTGTATCAACAATTGCAACTATCGGAATGTTAAGTTTCTTAGCTTCTGATACGGCAATTCTTTCTTTTCTTGGATCAACAATGAAAAGTGCGCCCGGCATCTCTGTCATATCTTTGATACCGCCCATAAACTTTTCAAGCTTATCTATTTCAAGATTAAGTTTAATTACTTCTTTCTTTGGAAGAAGATCAAAAGTACCGTCTTCCTGCATAGCACGAAGCTGCTTTAAACGAGCAATTCTTCTGCGAATTGTAGCAAAGTTTGTAAGCATACCGCCGAGCCATCTTGCGTTTACATAATAAGCGCCTGCTCTGAGAGCCTCTTCTTTGATAGAGTCCTGAGCCTGCTTTTTTGTACCTACAAAAAGTACGCTCTTGCCTTCTGCTGAAATTTCACGAACGAAATTGTAAGCTTCTTCAAGCTTTTTTACGCTCTTCTGAAGGTCAATAATGTAGATACCGTTACGTTCTGTGAAGATGTATTCAGCCATTTTAGGGTTCCATCTTCTTGTCTGGTGACCAAAGTGTACACCAGCCTCCAAAAGTTGTTTCATTGAAACTACTGCCATTGTAAAAATCCTCCTTAGGTTAAAACCTCCGCCAAGCTTTGATTTTATCGGCTTAAAAGCATACAGCCACCTTGCCGACAAGCTTTAGCGTGCGAAATGCTTATATATTATACCATAAAATACAAAAAAATCAAGTGTTTTCTTTAAATTCATCAGAAAACACTTGATTTGATTTTGCAAATAAGATTAAATTAGTAATTAGTAATTTAAATCAAAAAATCTTACGTTGCCGCATCCAACTATAAAGGTCTGAGTTTCGTGCCATGGACTGTAACCTGTATAGAAACAAAGAACTCTGTGTTGCACGGCAGAACCGTTTTGGTCAAATATGTAAGAAACTGCGTCTTTTACTGTTTGGTTGGGCTCTGTTGCTGTTGAACCATAATACTTATACTGTGTAATAATTTGGTCAATTGAAGATGTGTTTGAACGGTTCATAGCATCGCGGATGGACTGAGCAACAAGTGCGCATCCGTTGTAACCCATAGTGCCAGCCTCTCCCATTACAAGACGTTCAAGCTTAGCTCTGTCATAAGACGACAATGTAACACTTCTCGGACTGTAACTTGTATCGGGATTACTGATGCTGATAAGATATGAAGAATATGATTCCGGTTGCTTGTTTCCGCTGTCGGAAGAAGAATTTGAATTGTCAGAATTGCTTTCTGAGTTCTTATCTTCATCAGGTTCTTTGGTTACACTTGAAGTTTCCGAAGACTTAGTTTCACTTTTTTTCTCTGAAGCCTTTTCGGCTGCCTTAGTAGCAGCTTCGGTTTCTTTGGCTTTATCAGTTGATTTTTCTGTTTCTTTTTCTGTTTCAGCAGCTACGGTAGTAACTTCCTGAGTTTCAGGTGCTGTCGTTACCTCCACACAGTTATTAGTGATAACACCGTAAAACTCACTTATATCTCCTATTGAATACGAAGCAATCTTGCTGTCCTCGTGAGCATCAACATCAGGAGCAAGTGTTGTCGTAGGAACAATAAGTGCGGCAGCAACTGCAATTACAGCCAAACCAAATGTCAAAAACTTTGCACTTCTTCTGGACTTAGTGTTTGATTTTGACTTACTGTGGCTTGGACGATTTGCATAGCGTTTGCCTGCCTGCTTATCATCACCGGCGTAGTGCTTATAGTTAGTAGCTCTCAAAAATTTATCCTCCCTGTGATTTATGCACCTTGCAAAAATAAGGAATTAATCAAAAAACACAAAGGTGCAACGTCTTAGTCGTTAAAATTTTATCAAACACACAACTTCTACTGTATTAAACCACAAAATATGTTGAAATGCAAGTTTTATCGGGTTTTTGAGGTTGTAACCGTTGTAATTTATTTGTAATATTCATTTTTTTAATTTCTCAACGAAATAATAACTTGTGCATTTTACACATAATTATACAGGTTTTAAATTAATTTTTGCTATATTGTTAGAAAGTCAATTGTTACGATTTTTTTCAAAAAAATGTGGCTTTTTGCGCCTTTTTACAGGGTTAGGAGTCTTGCAGGAGATGATAATTGTGTCTGTTCCGATTAGCTCTATTTTATCCCAGGGGATGATATAATCCTCACAACGACCGAATATACCAAAGAAGCCTGATCTTCCGAATATAACAAAAGACACTATGCAAGCAAGTTTTGTATCTACAATTACATCATCTACAAATCCGATTCTTGCACCGTCGCAAGAACTTATCACCTCTTTGTGTCTTAAATCTGTAAGCCTGCAATTCACGATATATTCCTCCCTATTTTCTTTTCTAATATATATGCATAAATTAAAAGTGATATTCATTGACATTTAATTTCACGTTTGGTAAAATATATCTGTTAAAATATTGATTAAATACTTTTGGGAGATGATATAAAATGGATTATGTTTTTATTACAGACGCTTCCTGCGATTTAAATGAAAAACAGGTAAGTGAAATCGGCGTCCAGGTTATACCTATGGAGTTTCAGATGGAGGGAAAAAGTTTTCTTCACTATCCTGACAGACATATGATGAGTCTTGAAGAATTTTATTCAAAGCTTAAAAACGGTGCCGATGTAAAGACCACTCAGATTAATTATAACACATTCTATAATTACTTTGAAGATTACTTAAAAGCAGGAAAAGACATTCTTTATACCGGAATTTCAACAGGACTAAGCGGAACATACAATACCTGTCTTATTGCGGTAAACGAACTGCGCGAAAAATATCCTGACAGAAAGATTGTAATAATAGATTCATTCTGCGATTCGGCAGGATTGGGTTTCTTAGTTTATCTTGCAGGTCAAAAATATATGAGCGGAGCTTCAATTGAAGAACTGTCAACCTTTATTGAAGATACAAGACTCAAAGTCTGCCACTGGTTTATTGTTGATGACCTCGAACAGCTCAAACGTGGCGGAAGAATTTCCGCTGTTGCGGCAACATTCGGAAAAGCCTTGCAAATCAAGCCGCTTTTAAGCGTAGATAATATAGGACGACTTGTAAATGTTGCTAAAATAAGAGGAAAAAGCAATGTAATAAATTCTCTCGTTGAACAGTATCTCCGTGATGCCGAAGATACAAAAAAAGGCACGGTTTTTATTGCTCATGCTGATAATGAGCAGGGAGCTCTTGAACTTCAAAAGGCTATTAAAGGCAAATGCAGTGAATGTCAAATATGTGAAATAGGACCTGTAATCGGAGCGCATGTAGGTTTCGGAATGTTAGCAATTTTGTTTCTCGGCAAAAGGGATCTGACTCTTGCAGTTAAAAAATAACAGCTTTTACAATTAAACATAATACCAAAGTGATGATAATCAATATAATTCGTCATATTTTGACAAATAATTTATTTATACTGTTTACTTTTCTTTTGGTATATGATAGAATATTTATTATAGATTAATAAATATTTTCATCAAGTTTTTGTTACTGATGGCAACAGCGTTTATACGTTGTTGCCATTTGTGCTTTTTACAGCAAGTGAACAATTACCACAATACAAAGAATAGTAATTATGAAAAAGGCATTCTCTGTTTTGATTATAATTTTAACAATAGTTTTTATACCGTTGTACAGTGCTGAAAGCAAATCTATTCAAAGTCTGAATGATTTAAGTTCCTGCAAAGGACTTTACACATACAGCGGATATAATTATGCATATTTTTATGGCTATACATCCGATACACTATATTCGGCACAATCAATACCTGATATAAATTTAAGATACATTAAAGTTGACGGTCTCATCAGAGCTGTATGTCATAATGAAAACTGCGCCTACGCTCTGTATGAATCAAAGACAACAGGACGGAGTTACTTAATTGTAAGAATGAATATGCAAAGCGGCGCATGCGATTACTTTGATATTGGGGCACAAAACAACATAATCAACTCATCATTCGCAGTTATTGACGACGAAATATTTATTATACGTACAGACAGCTATAATTCATATGCGGCAAGTTATGATATAAACGGAAAAAGAAAATACAATTATAAATTTGATTTTAATATAGAAAAATTATTTATCAATAACTCAAAGGCATATGCTGTCCTATCTAACGGAGATATTTATGCCCTTGAAAACGGAACGCATACTTATCGCAATAATCTCGGTAATAATCATAATTTTGCAAATGCAGGAGCAGGTTATATCTATACCGAGGGGAAATTACTCATATCGCTTACCGACAACTCACGTGAAAATATCATCAACGCAAAAGCGTCTAAAGTCGTAAAATGCGAAAACAAATTATTTAATTTTACAGGAAACACATTAAAATCATCGGACGGAGGTAAAATTACCATCCCCGATGCATATATGCTGACAGCAACTGCAAATTTAATATCTGTTTTATCATCAAACTATGAATGTAACACAATAAATATTTTAGAAATGTATGAAAACAGAAGCGGCAATAATGATTATGACAACAATACAAATCAAAGCTATCAAGACTTAGAAAACCAATATAAAGTAAAAGATAATATAATGCTCGGCATAGAAAGCGGAACAACTGTTTTTCAATTTAAGAAAAATTTTCCTGACGAAATAACGGTATATAACAAGGACGGAGATGCTTCCGCAAGCGGTAAAATTGCTACCGGATTTCAGTGCAAAGTTTATGATAATACATACAAAATCGCCGTGCGAGGCGATGTGACCGGAGAGGGAAACGTTAAATCAAACGATGTTGATGTTATTATGAAAAATATTGTAGGTCTTTATTCGTTGGAAAATGAATTTTATGCCGCAGCCGATTACAACTTTGACGGTGTTTTGGACAACAGAGATTTGGTTTTAATTGCGCAAAAATGTCAAAGTCAATAGATTAGAATTTTTAAACAACAAAGCCTTATATTCAATAAAATATACAAATTTCTTTTATATATATCAAAATCAGCCTTTCATTTGATATAATAAAAAAAATCATAGAAAGCTGTGAGTTTATGACTAACAAAAATTTGATTGATGTTGAAGCAATGACTACCGAGCAAATTGAAAAGGTTGTTAAAAGAGCAAAAAAAATTATGCAAAGCCCTGCTGATTATCGCCACGCTTGTGACGGCAAAATTCTTGCCACATTGTTTTATGAGCCGAGTACAAGAACCCAAATGTCGTTTCAGACCGCAATGTTAAAGCTTGGCGGAAGAACTATCGGCTTTGATAACCCGATGAATTCTTCAGTTGCAAAAGGTGAAAGTTTAAAAGACACAATTACAATCATCAGCGAATATGCAGATATAATTGCAATCAGACATCCGGTTGAGGGAACTGCAAAAGCAGCCTCATTATATTCGGAAGTTCCACTCATTAACTGCGGAGACGGCGGTCACCTCCACCCCACACAAACGCTGACCGATATTGTAACATTAAGCTGCGAAAAAGGTCGCCTTGATAACCTCAAAGTAGGTTTGTGCGGCGACTTGCTTAACGGACGAACAGTACATTCTTTGATTAAAGCGTTGGCAAAGTACGAAAATAATTCCTTTGTCCTGATTTCAACGCCGGAACTCAGCGTTCCTCTTTATGTAATTGATATACTTGAAAAACACGGCTGTAAATACGAGATTTCACACAGCCTTGCCGATTCAATCGGTGATCTTGATGTTCTCTATATGACAAGGATTCAGAGAGAACGCTTTAAAGATGAAAAAGATTATCAGGCACAAAAAAATGTATTTGTTCTTGATAAGCAAAAACTTGATAAAGCACGCAAAGATATGATTATCCTGCATCCATTGCCAAGGGTAAATGAAATTACGGTTGATATAGATGATGACCCAAGAGCTTTATACTTTAAACAGGCTCAGTACGGAATGTACGGCAGAATGGCTCTTATTATGCTTATGCTTCAGGATGAAGATTTTACAATTGCAACAAGAGACAATCAGATTTCAGAGCATAAATGTAAAAATCCAAAATGCGTTATACAATCCGAAGAATATTTACCACGCCTATCTTATGAAAAACTTGGTATGGAAATGTGCGAATTTTGTGACAAAAGATTAGATGATTAAAATTAAGGGGACTGAGATTATCTCAGCCCCCTTCTTTATAACCATAATGCAAGTGCCTCAAAATCAGCAGTTTTCATTCAAAAAAATCAGCAGGAGGTATAATCTTTTGTTGAATATTTGAATATAAGCACCATTGCCGCTTTTTGTAATCAGTCAAAGTCTTGATTTTGTGGGAAAGCAAGTATTATTCCGACTTAAATCAAAAACGCATTGTAAGAGAAATTCTGTTTTTATTTACATCAACAGACAATATTTTCACCTTTACAACATCTCCGACCTTTAGTACTTCGCTTGGGTGTTTAATATACTTGTCACAAATCTGTGAAATGTGAACCAAACCATCCTGATGAACGCCGATATCTACAAACGCACCGAAATCAATTACATTGCGAACCGTTCCGTTAAGCTCCATGCCCTCTTTAAGGTCTTTTATGTCAAGCACATCGCTTCTCAACATCGGAGCGGGCAATTCATCTCTTGGGTCTCGTCCCGGTTTTGCAAGTTCCTTTACAATATCATCAAGGGTGGGTAAACCTATTCCAAGTTTTTCGGCAAGCGTTTTTGAACCATAGTTTTTCACTCTGCTTAATATATCGGCAAAGTTTGAAGTTTTTATTTCTTTTTCCGAATATTCAAGCAAAGTTAGCAGCTCTTTTGCACTTTTATAGCTTTCCGGATGCACTCCCGTATTATCAAGCGGATTGTTACTCTCCGGAACACGAAGAAATCCTGCACACTGTTCAAAAGCTTTTGGACCAAGCTTTGGAACCTTTTTTAATTCTGAACGCGAATTAAAAGCTCCGTTTTCCTCACGATAGGTTACTATGTTTTTGCAAACGGTAGAATTTAATCCGGAGACTCTGAGCAAAAGTGCGGGAGAAGCTGTATTTAAATCAGCGCCGACAGAGTTAACGCAATCCTCAACCACACCGTCAAGGGATTCACCAAGCTGTTTTTGCGGCATATCATGCTGATACTGTCCGA
>SAMEA3663135__coassemble_373_pt1 | contig 10519 bp, 10 predicted proteins | sample SAMEA3663135__metabat2_low_PE_019 | metagenome-assembled genome bin SAMEA3663135 (sample SAMEA3663135) | pig gut metagenome | biome: pig gut; feature: pig-associated habitat; material: faeces | place: Denmark | collected 2012 | reverse complement strand
CGGCTTCAAAAACCGAAATTTTATATACAGCGTTAATCATTCTAAGACTGTATCTTGCAGGAATTGCATTTTCTGCTTACAGCCTAAAGATGAACCGCGGTCGTCTCGGTTCTGTTATCGGCTCATTGTGCTACGTTTTCTGCGGATATGCCGCATATGCTTCTATCCGTCATCCTTATTTTACAAACCCGATGATTTATTTGCCGCTGTTACTGATAGGCGTTGAGCATATTTTTGAAAAACGCCGTCCGTATCTGTTCATAATAATGGTGGCTTTGTCGGCAATAAGCAATTTTTATTTCTTCTATATGCTTTGCGCTCTTGTTGCAATCTATGCCGTAATCAGATTCTTTGATTATTATAAAGAAAAGTACGTGAGAAATTTATTCTTGGTTTTCTTTAAATTTTTGGGATTCGCCCTCATCGGTGTTATGATTGCGGGCTTTATGCTTTTGCCAAATGTTCTTGCGCTTTCATCGTCTTACAGAGCTTCTGTTTCCAAATTATTCGAGCCGTTTTATTATCTTTCATATTACGAAGGATTTTTGCCGTCGTTTATATCAATTCAGCCCTCTGACAAGTGGACTATTATGGGATATGCGTCGCTTGTATTCTTGGCTGTTGTTCTGTTGTTTGCTGAGCGCAAAAAACACAGGTCGCTTAAAATCGGCTTTGTTGTTACAACGATTATTTTATTAATTCCGCTTCTTGGAAAAATCATGCACGGAATGTCATATGTGTCAAACAGATGGGTATGGGGTTACAGTATGCTGGTGTGCTTTATTGCCGCAACCGTTGTTCCAAGCCTGTTGAACGTTACAAGAAAAACTCTTATGATAATTACCGGAGCGGTAGTGATTGTAGGAGCATATCTGTTTATATTTACAAAGACTTCAAGCAAAGGCGCAATCATTTCTTCGGTTGTATTATTTATAACAGCTCTGCTTATATATGCCATATACAGAATTAATATTTCGTATAAGGCAAAATCATATGTCAAGTTCGTTTCAAAATTGATTTTGGTGTTTGTCACAATGCTTAGCGTTTGTGTCAATGCAAAGTTCCTTTATTCGTCCAATACCCAGAACTATCTCGGTGTATTCAATGACAAGGGAATGGCTCTTGAAGACCTGGTTGACACCACCCACGCAAAGGCAGCTTCATATGTTGAGGACGACAGCGGATTTTACAGATTTGATGAAAACAGAATAAGCAACAAGGTAATGAGAAATTCGGCTGTGCTTAACGAGAATCACTCTGTTTCGTCTTTTTACAGCCTTACTAACGGCAATATTTTTCAGTATATGCTTGAAACAGCAAATAATATTTACTGTGATTCAATAATTGACGGACTTGATAACAGAACTATGCTTGAAACCCTTGCGGGCGTTAAGTATTTTGTTACAACAGAGAGCGGAAAAATCACAAAACCGTTTGGGTTTGATTCAAAGGCAAAAACGAGAAAAAGCGTTGAAAATTATAAGGTTTATCAAAACAGCAACGCTCTGGGTCTGGGGTATACCTACGACAAGTATATTTCGCGCAGTGATTATGAAAATATGACTGCGGTTGAACGTCAACAGGCTCTTATGCAGGGTGTTGTGCTTGATGACGATACCGATTTTGTAGAAAGTGCAGAGCCGACTTATAATCATCAGACTGTGCCTTATGCAATTGAAGAGGACGAAAATGTTGTTGTTGAAAACGGAAAATTCACGGTAAAAAAAGCAGGTTCTGAAATAACGCTCAAATTCAACGGCAAGACTAGCTGTGAAACGTACTTGTATTTTCATAATCTTGAATTTGAAAGTGTTGACCCTGTTAGCATTTATTCGGATGACGAATGGGAAGAATTGTCCGAATATGAGCAAAAACAGCGTGAAACAAGCAAAAAATATTGGACACACGAGGGAAGAGCCTCTTTGGATTGCAAGTGCGATGATGTGTCAAATTATGCATACGTTTGTAATCCGTATTTTCAGTGGTATGCCGGCAAGAAAGATTACATTATAAATTTTGTATACAGCAATGAGGCAAGAGATACTATTACAATTAAGTTTTCACAGCAGGGGTACTATACATTTGATGAGATGTCGGTTGTTTGCCAGCCTATGGACAAATATATAAGCCAGGCTTCAAAGCTCGGCGAGAATCAGCTTGAAAACATTGTTACCGATACGAATACAATCAGCGGCGACATTACAGTTGACAAGGACAAAATTTTGTGCCTTGCCGTTCCGTACAGCAGCGGTTGGACAGCATATGTTGACGGCAAAAAAGCCGAGGTAAAAAGAGCCAACACAATGTTTATGGGTTTGGAGCTTACAGAGGGAAGCCATAAAATCAGGTTTGAGTATCAAACCCCGGGGCTTAAGACAGGTGCTTTGGCAACATGCTCGGGACTTGGCGTGTTTGCCGTGCTGATTATTTTGCTTGAAATATATTACAGAAATAAGTCACGAAAAAGCAGAAAAATTAAGAATTAAATTAAATTTATTTCGTGTCATACGGAGCGCAAAAGCCGTGTGGCACGAAATTTGCACGAAATATGTACGAAAAAGGTATAAAATTGTAAAAAGGTATTGACTATATCTTTACAATATGGTAAAATAACCTTACCTCTGAAAGGGGCTTATTTTTTATGCCCTGCTAAGGGTAATGCCAAATACTTGAAAAAGTTGTTTGAAATATTTGTTCGTTTCATTAATGCCTTGCAAAAGGCGGTTGAACAAACTTTTGTGAGTCTGCAATATTGCGGCTGACGGCATTACTGTTGAGGGAGGCTAAAATATTCCGAAAAACCGGGAGGTGCCGTTATGAGAGTAAAAATCACATTGGCCTGCACAGAGTGCAAACAGCGTAACTACAACACAATGAAGAACAAGAAGAACAGTCCCGACAGACTTGAGATGAACAAGTACTGCCGTTTCTGTAAAAAACACACTCTTCACAAAGAAACTAAATAATGGAGGTACATTATGGCTGACAAAAAGCTTGATACAAAAAAAGCAGATTCCAAAAAAGCTGCTAAAAAAAGCAAAAAGCCTAACGTCTTTGCACGTATTATTAAGTACCTGTCCGCTTGTAAGGGTGAGTTAAAGAAGATATCTTGGCCAACCGTTTCTCAGACAACAAGAAATTTCGGCATTGTAATTGCCGTAATTATTGTTATGAGCGCATTCATATTTGCTCTTGACCAGGGCTTGTATGCTTTGCTTGGTTTGGTTATGGAAACTTCTGCCTAAAGTGCGTTATTACTAAGCTTACGAAAGGAAGAAAGTTATAATGCCTGAAACAGATGCAAAATGGTATGTTGTTCATACTTATTCGGGTTACGAAAACAAAGTTGCCGCTGACCTTATGTCAACAGCGGAAAACAGACAACTTCAGGATATGATTGTTGACGTTAAAGTACCGACAGAAATCGTTACCGAAACCGTTGGCGAAAAAACCAAAGAGGTTGAGCATAAGCTCTATCCGGGTTATGTTTTCGTTAAAATGGTTTATACCGATGAAACTTGGTATGTTGTTCGCAATATTCGCGGATGCACAGGATTTGTCGGCCCGGGATCAAAACCCGTACCCCTTACTGATGCTGAAGTTTACAGAATGGGCGTTGAAACACGCAGCACCAAGGTTAACTATTCTGTGGGCGATTCGGTACGCATTATTGACGGTCCGCTTGAGGACTTCGTCGGCGTTGTTGAAGAAATTGACGCAGACAAAAATTACGTTCGCGTTGTTGTTTCTATGTTCGGACGTGAAACTCCGGTTGAGCTTGAGCTTGGTCAGGCTGAATCGATAGAAGAATAATTTAAAAATAATCAGCCAATCGGCTTTTTATTGGGAGCTTGCTCCCTGTGGGAGGGACCCTACACAGTGGCGTTCCGCAATTTACCACGAATTTTGGAGGTTAATCACAATGGCTCAGAAGGTTGTAGGCTTAATTAAGCTGCAGATTCCTGCCGGAAAAGCTACTCCGGCACCACCTGTTGGTCCTGCTTTAGGTCAGCACGGTGTAAACATTGTTGCGTTCACTAAGGATTTTAATGAGCGTACAAAGAACGACATCGGACTTATCATTCCTGTTGTAATTACAGTATATGCCGATCGTTCATTTACTTTCGTTACAAAGACTCCGCCTGCTGCGGTTCTTCTTAAGAAGGCTTGCGGTATCGAAAGCGGTTCAGGCGTACCGAACAAGACTAAGGTTGCCCAGATTACAAAAGAACAGCTTGCAAAGATTGCAGAGCAGAAAATGCCTGACCTTAACGCAGGTTCTCTTGAAGCTGCTATCAGCATGGTTGCCGGTACAGCAAGAAGCATGGGTATTACAGTAGTTGACTAATTATCCGGGTGGGAGGAAGTTTCCGATTGACCACCTAACAATGGAGGAAAAGTAATGAAACACGGTAAGAAATATGTTGACGCTGCTAAGCTCGTTGACAGAACTAAATTATATGACTCAAACGAGGCTCTTGCCACTGTTGTAAAAACAGCCACAGCTAAGTTTGACGAAACAGTTGAGCTTCATATCAAGCTTGGCGTTGACAGCCGTCACGCTGACCAGCAGGTAAGAGGCGCAGTTGTTCTTCCTAACGGTACAGGTAAAAAGGTAAGAGTTCTTGCAATTTGTAAGGGCGCTAACGTTGACCTTGCTAAGGAAGCAGGCGCAGATTTTGTTGGCGCTGAAGATATGACTCAGAAAATTCAGCAGGAAAACTGGATGGACTTTGACGTTCTTATCACAACTCCCGATTGCATGGGTCTTGTTGGTCGTCTTGGTAGAATCCTCGGTCCCCGTGGTCTTATGCCAAACCCAAAGGCCGGTACTGTTACTCCTGACATTGCTAAGGCTGTTAAAGAAGCTAAAGCAGGTAAGATTGAGTACCGTCTTGATAAGACAAACATTATTCACTGCCCTATCGGCAAAGTAAGCTTTGGTCCTGATAAGCTTGCTGAAAACTTTGACACACTTATGGATGCGGTTGTTAAGGCTAAGCCTGCTGCTGCAAAGGGACAGTATCTCCGTTCTGTTGCAGTAACTTCAACAATGGGTCCAAGCGTCAGAGTAAGCACTTCTAAATTCGGTGCTTAAAATTTTATAGTTGTTAACACATCGGTGTTAATATAAATTCGCTGTTCTAAAGACAGCAGGTGCATTGCGTAAGGGTTATCCCGCCTGCCGAGGAAGATGCAAATTACTTTGTATTTTTGCAACCGTCCGAGGTATGTTTGGACGGTTGTTTTTTTGAACTGCGACAAAAAATTTTGGAGGTGAAAATTTTGCCAAGTCAAAGTGTTTTAGAGCAGAAAAAAGCTATTGTAGCTGAGCTTTCAGAAAGACTTAAGAACTCTATCACAGGTGTTGTTGTTTCATACGAAGGTATCAACGTTGAAGACGATACAAAGCTCAGAAAAGAGCTTCGTGAGAACGACGTAAAGTATTCGGTAGTTAAGAATACACTTTTGTCACGTGCTTGTGAAGAAGCAGGTCTTGAGGACATTAAATCTGTACTTGAGGGTACAACAGCTATCGCAACAAGCGATACTGAATATGCAGCTGCAGCAAGAATCCTCTGCAACTATGCAAAGGATCACGAAAACTTTAAGGTTAAGACAGCTTACCTTGACGGCGCTGTAATTGATATGGACACAATCATATCTCTTTCAAAGCTCCCAACCAAGGAAGTTCTTCTTGCAAATGTTCTTGGTGCATTCCAGGCGCCTATCGCATCATTTGCCCGTGCCGTACAGGCTATTGTTGACAAGGGCGGCGTAGAAGCTTGTGCCGCTGAAAAGGCAGACGCTCCTGCTGAGGAAGCTCCTGCTGAAGAAGCAGCAGAATAATCTGCTAAAATTTTAAAATTATTAATTTATAATATCGGAGGTAAATTACAATGGCATCAGAAAAAATTACTGCTATTATTGAAGAATTAAAAGGCCTCACAGTTCTTGAGCTTTCAGAGCTCGTTCACGCTGTTGAGGATGAGTTTGGTGTATCCGCTGCTGCTGCAGTTGCAGTTGCAGGTCCTGCTGCTGACGGCGGCGCTGCTGCTGCTGAGCAGACAGAGTTTGACGTAATTCTTAAGTCAGCCGGCGGCAACAAGATTGCTGTTATCAAGGCTGTTCGTGAGATCACAGGTCTTGGACTTAAGGAAGCAAAGGCTGTTGTTGACGGTGCTCCTAAGACTGTTAAGGAAGCTGTTTCTAAGGACGACGCTGAAGCTATGAAGTCAAAGCTCGAAGAGGCTGGCGCAGAAGTAGAATTAAAGTAATTTTACTGAATTACTTAAATACTTTTTGTAATTGTTTGCACATCGCAGAATTTTGTTTTGCGGTGTGCATTTTTTATGTCGAATTTTCAGTAAATTTTAAAGCGGGGCAAAGTGATTAACAATAAATATGTTTTGGCTTGCCTTTATCATTTCATTATTTCCCACTATGATGATTATCTTGTTTTGCAAAAAAATGAGTCCGATAAAATATCGAACTCATCTTATAAAATTTAATAATTTATCTTATTGATAAAAGTTTTGATAATTGTTTGCGCTTTATTCATCAAGCACTCAGCCAATATCCTCTGCCCTGAGTTGTGCTGTAATTTGAAGTGTTGGTAGCCATTTTGCTGTTCTCACCGTCGAAGTAGAAAATTTTGACGCCTACTCCGCCCCAAGATGAAGCGATATTCTCAGGATATTCACTGCACTTTATAATCAGCCAATTGTATTCATATTTGTCATCGGAATATGCAAACTCTTTGCCACAAATTCCTGTGAATATGTTTTGCTTTCCAAAGGGGATTACAAAACCTCCGCCACTTCCGGTATCATCACTGGTAAGAGCTACTGTAACTTTGTCAAGTTCACCTTTGGGACATTTTATCTGAAAATAATAGTTGCCGTTGTTTTTGTAATAGTGTGTGCAATCTACTACCGAGTGGTCTTCAATTAAAACTATATCTGCTGCAAAAGCAGGAACAACAGCTGCAAATACCATTACTACGCTCATAAATAGCACAGTAAGACTTTTTGATAATCGTTTTGTCATATTAAATCCCTCTTTTTTTTAATGAATGATTTTGTGTTAAAAGGTTTGTGACGCTTTGCGACTCAGGTCTGAATTAGACAGCGTGTCGCTTTTAAGCACTCAGCCAATATCCTCTGCCCTCGGTTGTGCTGCCGTTAGCAGTATCAGTAGCCATATAATGCTTATCCTGGTCGAAATAACTATGATAAAGTTTAATTCCTATTCCTTCATCTGAGTATTTTGATAAAACCAAATTATAATAATCAGATGTATCATCGGAGTATAAATAGGTCATATTGGTTTGATTTCCCAAAATAGTGGTGGAATATAAAACATCTCCGTCGCTGTTTTTGGTTATTGCCAATGATGTGTAAATCAGATTTCTGCCCTTTGGAAGCTTGATTGTGAAGGTGAATGTTCCGTCATTGTTCTTATATCTGTGAACGCAGTCAACAACAGAGTGGTCTTCAACATATGTAATTGAACTTGATTCCGCAAATGCAGGTATAACGGCTGCAAACACCATAACCATACTTAAAAACAGTACAGCAAGACTTTTTGATAATCGTTTTGTCATAATAAAATTCCTCTTTAAAATTATTTAGTCATGACTATGAGGATATATTATTATTAAAGTTATAAAATGTCAACACTTTCGACAAAAATATACAAAATATTACATAAAATTATTGAGCTTTTTAAAAATATATTGTTTAATTAAACTATACTTACGAAAAATATATTATCTTTAATTTTATATGCCTCTAATATTAAACGATATTTTTTTGAATTATTGCGCTTCAGAGGTTTGTTGTTTATCTGAATAAATGTTTTTGCTTACTTAGGCAAATAAAAACGGGTTTAAATGTAGATATACACTTAAACCCGTTTTAATATTGAGATTATATTGTTTTATCCTTTTTTCTTAAATCCGTCTTTAAGATTCACACTGCGGTTGAATACAAGGTGTTGTGGTCTGCTGTCTTTATTATCAACACAAAAATAACCGAGGCGCATAAACTGAAAACTTTTTGGAGCTTCTGCTGTTTCAAGAGATTTTTCAACTTTGCAGTTATTGAGAACTTCAAGTGAATTTGGATTTAGATAATCAAGGAAGTTTCTGTCGCCAACATCAGGGTCGGGAACAGTGAAAAGATTATCATACAGACGAACCTCTGCTTCGGCGCAGTTGTTGCAATCAACCCAATGAATTGTGCCTCTGACCTTTCTGCCGTCGGGTGTGTTTCCGCCGCGGGTTTGTGGGTCGTATTCGGCATAAACCTCAACAACGTTTCCGTCCTCGTCTTTTTTGCAACCCGTACACCTTACTATATAGGTTGATTTAAGTCTGACTTCGTTACCCGGATAAAGCCTCTGATACTTCTTGATTGGTTCTTCCATAAAGTCAGCTGCTTCTATCCAACATTCACGAGAGAATGTAACGGTGCGTGTTCCGTTTTCGGGATGATTCGGATTGTTTTCAATTTCAAATTCTTCGGTTTTGTCTTCCGGATAATTTGTAATTACAAGCTTTATTGGGTGCAGTACACACATAACACGGTCGGCACTGTCGTTAAGGTCATCACGCAGACAATGTTCCAAAAAGCTGTATTCAACAATTGAATTTACCTTTGAAACACCGATTTGGTCAATGAAACTGCGAATAGACTTTGGTGTGTAGCCACGTCTGCGAAGTCCGCAAAGGGTAGGCATTCTCGGGTCGTCCCAGCCACTTACATAACTTTTTTCAACCAGCTCTCTGAGCTTGCGCTTTGACATTACCGTGTTGTTTATTCCAAGTCTTGCAAATTCAATCTGGCGTGGCTTTGCGGGTGCCGAAATATTGTTGATAACCCAATCGTAAAGTGGGCGGTGAGCCTCAAACTCAAGGGAACAAAGACTGTGTGTAATTCCCTCAATTGCATCTTCAATCGGGTGTGCAAAGTCATACATCGGATATATGCACCACTTGTCGCCGGTTCTGTGATGTTTAAGGCGATTTATACGGTATATAACAGGGTCACGCATATTGAAGTTGCCCGAGGCAAGGTCAATTTTGGCACGAAGCGTCATTTTTCCGTCCTCAAATTCGCCGTTCTTCATTCTTTCAAACAAATCAAGGCTTTCTTCAATCGGACGGTCACGATACGGGCTCTTTGCAGGAGTTTGTGTATCGCCTCTGTATTCCTTAACCTGTTCTGCGTTAAGCTCACATACATATGCCAATCCCTTTTTAATCAGCTCAACGGCATAATCATACATTTGCTCAAAATATTGTGAAGCATAGTAAAATCTGTCTTCCCAGTCAAATCCCAGCCACTTAATGTCTTCCTTGATGGCGTCAACATATTCAACATCTTCCTTGGTAGGATTTGTATCGTCCATTCTTAGGTTGCACATACCGTTGTATTTTTCGGCAGTAGCAAAGTTAATGCAAATTGCCTTTGCGTGACCGATGTGCAGATAGCCGTTTGGTTCCGGAGGAAAACGAGTGTGAACCTTTTTGCCTTCAAATCTTCCGCCTTCGGCTATATCTTCATCTATAAAACTGTGAATGAAGTTGCCCTGCATGAGCTCTTCATTTTCTGTGTTCTTTATTTCGTCAGCCATATTACCCTCCTGAAAAATATTTGTAAGAGCGTTTGTTCTTAATAATTAAACATCAATTGAACTTTGCAAGTCCTTTTTCAAGTCGCTGCAAAGATTCTTCTCTGCCGAGAATGTCAAGAATTTCAACAGCTCCGCCCGGTGTAACGGTTTTTCCTGCCGCTGCAATTCTTACGGGCCACATAACCGTTCCGTTTTTGAGTTCTTTTTCAACCGCCATATTAATAAGGCAATCATGTATAGATTGATTGTCCCAAACAGACATTGCCTTGAGTCTTTCATAAGCCTCTTTAAGCACAACTGGAGCGTTTTCAAAATTTGTTTTGCTCTTTTTGTTGACGAACAAATCCTTTGAGTACTCGGGCAATTCAGCAAAGAAATCAATCATTTCAGGAATTTGCGTTAGCTGAGTTGTGCGTTTTTGCAGAATTTCGGCAAATTTTTCATAAGGCATTTGTTTATCGCCGAATACTTTTTTATAATAAGGCATTGCTGCTTCTGTAAATTCTTCAACAGACATAGCTCTGATATATTCGCCGTTAAACCACGACAATTTGTCATAGTCAAATACCGACGGAGACTTGCTTATTCCGCTGATGTCAAATTCCTTTTCAAGCTCTGCAAGAGTAAATATCTCCTGATTATCTTTTGGGCACCAACCAAGCAGAGCAATATAGTTGATTATTGCCTGCGGCAGATAACCGTCATTAATAAGGTCATAAAATCCTGTTGCACCGTGGCGCTTTGAAAGCTTTGAAACATTGCCGTCCTCGTCTTTGCCCATAATAAGCGGAAGATGAATGTAAGTGGGAATCTCCCATCCGAATGCTTCATAAAGCAGATTGTATTTAGGTGTTGAACTCAGATACTCAGAGCCGCGAAC
>SAMEA3663135__coassemble_353_pt1 | contig 10784 bp, 10 predicted proteins | sample SAMEA3663135__metabat2_low_PE_019 | metagenome-assembled genome bin SAMEA3663135 (sample SAMEA3663135) | pig gut metagenome | biome: pig gut; feature: pig-associated habitat; material: faeces | place: Denmark | collected 2012 | reverse complement strand
AGAGCTGCGCGGATTATATGAAGGACGTTTGTTATAGCTGCCCTGTCGTCTTTCGGGGCGGCGTCTGCGGTAGTCCCTGCTATCATAGCCGTCATCCATTTTATCAAAATCGTAGTAATCGTAATCGTTGCGATTGCTCATTATATTTGCTCCTTTTGGTAGCAAGTAATTAAACTTGGGTTCAAAAAATATACTTTAATTATACTACATAAACCGACTAAAAACAATATAAATTCCCAATTTTTTATATATATTGCAAACAGCACTTACCGAAAAAAGTTTAAAATTGCTCAATTACCGACCTGTTATCATTTCAAAATGCCGATTACGGCACAAAAAGTTCTTGAATGTTATCGGTGTTAGTGATAAGATATATAGTGTATATTTGCGGCAGAATTTGTTTGATTTGTTTACCAAATAAAGTGCTTAGCCGCATTGATTAAGAGGTATTTTATGGAGTATAAATTTTCTGACAGAGTATCTAATCTTAAACCGAGTGCAATCAGGGAAATTTTTAAATATGCCGCAGACCCGGAAGTGGTTTCACTTTCGGCAGGAAATCCGTCGCCGGATGCATTTCCTGCTAAGGCAATTGCCGAAATTTCAGATGATGTGCTCAAAAACAACCCTATTTCTGTATTGCAGTACAGCGTATCCGAGGGATATACGCCGCTAAGACAGCATCTAAGGGATTATATGAAGCGTGAACATAACACGGGAAGCGAGAATGATGATATTATCATAACAACAGGAGCACAGCAAATAATGGATTTGTGCTCAAAGGCGCTTTTAAATGAGGGCGACGTTGTAATTTGCGAGGCTCCGTCGTTTATCGGTTCACTCAACACTTTCAGAAGCTACAATGCAAAACTTGTCGGAGTAACGGTTGAAAGCGACGGTATGAATATTGAGGAGCTTGAAAATGCACTCAAAACAAACCCGAACGCAAAGATTATATATACAATTCCGAATTTTCAGAATCCGTCAGGCGTTACAACCTGTCTTGAAAAGCGCAAAAAAATCTATGAGCTTGCAAATAAATATGACGTTATCGTTTTGGAGGATAATCCGTACGGCGATTTACGCTACAGCGGAGAGTATGTTCCGAACATCAAGTCGCTTGATACAGACGGAATTGTAATTTATGCAGGTTCGTTTTCAAAGGTTATTTCACCGGGTATGCGTGTTGCTTATTGTATTGCGCCAAAGCCTGTTTTTCAGAAGCTTGTGGTGTGCAAACAGGGCAACGATGTGCATACAAATATATGGTCGCAGTATGTTTGCGATGAGTTCATTACAAAATATGATTTTAATTCTCACCTTGCAAAACTGAGAAGCATTTATACCAAAAAAGCTGATTTTTGTATGGATTTGCTCGACAAATACTGCAAACCTGCAATTACGTATAACCGAATTGACGGCGGATTGTTTATTTGGTGCGATTTGCCGCAGAGTATTAATATGCAGGATTTTTGCAAAAAGGCTATTGAGCACAAGGTTTGCGTGGTTCCCGGCAATGCGTTTTTGACTGACGAAAGCGACCCTTGCAACAGCTTTAGAATTAATTTTTCAACTCCGACTGACGAACAGCTTGAAAAGGGAATAAAAATTCTCGGAGAGCTTGCCAATAACTGGAATTAATGAGAGGTAATATTTATGGAAAACGAAAACAAAACTATTGAAATTCCAAAGAAGAAAGAAATCGTATTTAGCGCAATTCAGCCCAGCGGTACAATTACATTGGGCAACTATTTGGGTGCTCTGCGCAACTGGGTAACAATGCAGGATGAATACGATTGCATTTATTCTCTTGCGGATTTGCACACTATTACAGTAAGACAGAATCCCGCTCAGATGAGAAAGAATATAATTGAGGCATATGCGTCCGTAATTGCCTGCGGAATAGATATTGAAAAGAGCCTTTTCTTTATTCAGAGCCATGTTCACACTCACGCTGAGTTGTCATGGATTTTGAGCTGTTACACTCAGTTTGGCGAGCTTTCAAGAATGACTCAGTTTAAGGACAAGTCTGCAAAGCACGCCGACAATATAAATGCAGGACTCTTTACATATCCTGTTCTTATGGCTTGTGATATTCTGCTGTATCAGGCTGACAAGGTTCCGGTAGGAGCAGACCAAAAGCAGCATATTGAGATTACCAGAAATATTGCCGAGCGTTTTAACGGACTTTACGGAAATGTGTTCAAAATTCCTGACGGATTTATTCCAAAGAACGGCGCAAGAATTATGAGCCTTCAGGACCCGACAAGAAAAATGAGCAAGTCTGACGAAAACGTAAACGGCTGTGTGCATATGCTTGACGCTCCGGAAGTTATTATGAAGAAATTTAAGCGTGCTATTACGGACAGCGAGGCTTGTGTTCGCTACGGAGAGGGAAAAGACGGCGTAAACAACCTTATGGCAATTTACAGTGCAATAACAGGACTCAGCTATGAACAGATTGAACATGACTTTGACGGTAAGGGTTATGGCGATTTCAAAACTGCGGTAGGAGAGGCTGTTGTTGAAGAATTAAGACCAATCCGTGAACGCTATGAAAAACTTATCAAGGATAAGGCTTACCTTGAAGAGTGCTATCGCAAAGCAGACGAAATCGCACTTAAAATAAGCAGCAGAACACTTTCAAAGGCAATGAAAAAAGTCGGATTTATTCTTTAATGTTTTAGATGTGAAAGGATAGTTTATGACAAAAATAGAAAGTAAATTTTTTGATTTTGTTCAAAGACATCTGCCGATTTTTTTAATTGCGGCAGCGACAATACTCGGAATGGTAATTCGTTATTGCGGCAGAAGTTATCAGAGCGGCGACTTTATATCTTTTCTTAATCCGTGGTGGTCTCAAATTGAAGCCGGCGGATTAGGCGGACTTAAGACACAGGTGGGTAATTACAACATACCGTATCAGATAATTATTTATATTCTTACTTTGTTTCCTTTAAAGTCATTGTATGCGTATAAATTAGTATCAATCGTGTTTGATGTTGTACTTGCAATCAGCGCAGGCTTGCTTGTTAATGAAGTGAGCGGCAAAAAATCAGATTTTGTCTTTTCACTAACATACTCGCTTGTTTTTTGTTCAATTACTGTTTGTTTTAACTCTGCTTTTTGGGCACAGTGTGATTCAATCTATGTTTCGTTTATTTTGCTTTCAATCTATTTTCTGTTGAAAAACAAAAACATAGCCTCATTTGTTTTGCTTGGCGTTTCACTTGCGTTTAAACTTCAGACAATATTTATTCTTCCTGTTTTTTTGTGTTACTATATTACAACACGCAAGGTTTCAATTCTTCATTTTCTTATTGCGCCTGCCGTAGATGTTGTTATGTGTCTGCCGGTTGTTTTCCTTGGAAGAAATCCTGTGGACATTATAAAAATATATGTGGAACAGACCGATTACGGCAAGTATATTCAAATGAATTGTCCGAATATATACGCTTTGATTTGTGATGCAAGCGATACTTCAAATTATGATTTGCTGAAAACTGTTTCTATTGCACTTACGGTTGTAATTCTCGGAATAGGTTTGTGTATGTTGATTCGCAAAAGAGTGAACCTTGCCGATAAAAATAAGTTTATGCTTACGTCAATTTGGACAGCTTTTACCTGCTTGATGTTCCTTTCGTCAATGCACGAGAGATACGGATACTTGCTTGATATACTGTTGATAGTCTATGTGATTTCAAACAGAAAGCATTACTGGTTGGCAGCAGCATGCAACTTGGTTTCGCTCAGAGGTTATTGTCACTATATGTTTAATTATGACATCAGTATGAGATTTACCGCAATTGTATATGTTGCAATCTATATTTACGTGTCATATTTGTTTGTTAAAGATATTGTTCTTAACAGCGACGATAATGAAAACGAAGCAGTTTCCAATTTGATTAAAGCTTAAAGGTGAGCACTGCGGATACTGATTGTACTTAATATTTTATAGCTTTTTAAGGGTCGGAAAGTTTTAAATTTCCGACCCTTTTCTATATCTTAATTATAAAAATTTTCCTATTTGAAGTATTGCATTTTGAGTGCAAATCGGAGTTCCGTTTTCACGTATCTTTGCCGTAACAATTCTTCCCGAACATCGTTCCGCATATTCAGATAAAGTCATTTTTAGTTTTTGGGGAATTGACGGATAATCAAAAATAAGGTAATATTTTCCGTTTAAAACATATGCGGAATTTTTGTTGCAGCAAATATTTTGTTTATACAAAATTTCAATTGTGTCAAGAAATCTTGAGCCGTTTCCAAGCATATAACAGATTGACTTTCCCTTTTGCTTCATTCTGAATGTGCGTCTTTTTTTGTCTTTAACGGTTATTAAAAGATAGCAGTCGCTTTCGAGCGACAGGGCTTCGATATTTATCCTCTTTCCGATAGTTTCAATGCCTGACTTCCTGCACGCAACCTGCATAAGCCTCATCAAGATTTTACGTGAATGTAAATCCTCAAGGTCCATTGTGTCATATTTAAGCGAAAATTCTTCCATATCTTTTCCGCATAAAATAATCAGAACTCTGTTGTCAGATAATCTGTTTACTGTCAAAGTTTTTCCCTCCGGCATAGTAATTTGCTGTTATCATATTATGCCGATTATTCAAGGTTTGCAAGTAATTATTAATGGAAAACAATATGGAATTTTATGTTGCCATTTTAAAATAAAAATGCTAGAATGAAGTTGCAAAACATTGCAAAAAATATTGGATGTGCAGTAGGTGAAAAAACATATAATTTTTTATTATAGGCTTTTAAAAATAACCGAATAAATTAAAGTTATGTGTTTAGAACTTTACTGAATATCCTTAAAAATAACACACAGAGAGGACGTGCTTGTATGCCGAAATGGCTCAATGACGCTGTTTTTTACGAAATTTATCCACAGAGCTTTTATGATTCCAACGGAGACGGAATTGGTGATATCAACGGTATTATCGAAAAGCTTGACTATGTAAAGGGTTTGGGATGTAACGCAATATGGCTCAATCCGATTTACGATTCTCCTTTTATGGACGCAGGTTATGACGTTCGTGATTACAAAAAGGTAGCTCCACGCTACGGAACAAACGATGATTTGGTTAATCTTTTCAATAAAGCTCATGAAATGGGCATCAAGATTTTGCTTGACCTTGTTCCGGGACATACTTCCGATACACATCCGTGGTTTTTGGAGGCAAAAAAAGCTAAAGAGAGCGAGTTTTCAAACAGATATGTATTTACCAAGAGCGTTTGGGACGCTCCGCCTCAGTACAGAATGATGTGCGGAATATGTGAGCGTGACGGAAATTACCTTGTAAATTACTTCAGTTCTCAGCCTGCGCTTAACTATGGATTTAATGAAATTACACACCCCGAATGGCAGCTTCCTCCGGAACACCCGGATTGTGTTGCAACTGTGGAAGCAATCAAAGACGTTATGCGTTTTTGGCTTGATAAGGGCGCAGACGGATTCAGAGTTGATATGGCAGATTCTCTTGTTAAGAATGATGATGAAAAAGTTGCAACGGCTAAAATTTGGCGCGGGGTCAGAGAGATGCTTGACAAGGAATACCCGGAGGCTGCAATGGTATCCGAATGGTGTAATCCCGAAAGGGCAATCAATAATGCAGGTTTCCATATGGACTTCTATCTTGACCACTACGGAAACGGATACAGCAGACTTTTCCGTTACGGCGACCCAAGAAGCAGTGAGGCTGTGTTTAACCCGAACGGCAAGGGTGACGTAAAGGCATTTGCCGATGAATATCTGCCGAATTACGAAAGCACAAAAAATAACGGATATATCAGCTTTATGACCAATAACCACGATATGCCCCGTGTTACGGCAGGTCTTGACAAAAATGCGATAAAATTAATAAATGCATTTATCTTTACAATGCCGGGTGTACCGTTCCTTTATTACGGTGATGAAATCGGAATGAAATATCAGGCAAACCTTGTCAGCAAAGAGGGCGGATTCTCACGTACGGGTTCCCGTACTCCGATGCAGTGGAACAGTCAAAAGAATCTCGGCTTTTCAACAGGTGACGAACCGTATCTTCCTGTTGATAAATCAGATGACGCACCTACTGTTGAAAACCAAAAGGATGATGCCGACAGTATCTATAAGGTTGTAACCGATGTTATTGCACTTCGCCACAAGTATGATGATTTAAAGGGCAACGGCGAACTTGAATTTGTTTATGAAGAGGGCAAAATTCCTTTCTATTATAAGCGTGGCAATCTTGTGATGTTCTTCAATCCTCTTGGCAAGGATGCTGAAATTTCGACAAAATATAACGGCAAGGTTGTTTATCAAATCGGCGGTGCAGAGTTTGCAGACGGCAAGGTAGAAATGAAGCCGAAAAGTTTTGTTATGATTGAATTATAATAAACTTAATAATATAGCGCAGATGTTCCATGCCTTTAAGGCGACGGATTTTATTTAAAATTTAACAGGGAGTTGCAAGAAATTCACTGTTAAAATTCTGAGTAATGCGCTTCTTTGCAGAGCTTGTAACCTATTGCAAGCTCTGCTTTTTGTATACAAAGCATATACTTTGCTATGATTAAAAAGAATACCGCCGGTAAAATCAGCTACAATTTTACCGGCGGTATTTTGTTGTGAAGTTGTGAAGAATTTGAAATATGGATTAATTAGAATTTGATTTTTTAATCAGCATTGCAAGGACTATTGCGGATAAGCAGGCCCCGGCTGCAATTTTGCCGATTACCAAGTAGCTGTATCCGGTTTTTACCGTGCTGTTGTCCTGTAATGCTTTTTTGTCTGAATCCAAGGTTTCGGATTGCAGGCACTCCGTGTTGGTCGGTTCCGTGTTTTCTACCGTTAAAATCACCTGTGTGCTTTGCCTGCTGTCGGCAAAAACTGACAGCGAAAAGCAGCTTGCAAGAAGTGTAAGCACTATTGAAGCGATAAGCGCACAGTGCACAAGGCGTTTCATTATTTATCCTCTAATGAAACCGTGTAGTTAATTACGCCTGTGTACTTACCTGCACCAACGTTTCTGTAATCGGCAAGTTTGATTTTTCTGTTGATTGTACCCCAGTTTGAGCCTGTCCATGAGGCAACCTCATCGCCGATGTTGTAGTATGTAGGATTCTTTGCAGCGTCCGAATTGTAGATTTTGTATTCTGCTTCCTGAAGATTTCTTGAGTCCCATACAGCAAGTTTTGTAAGGCAACCCGAATAACCTGCGCTGTCAATCTTTACGCTCACCTTTTTTCCGCTTGGAATAAACGATGTATCGTCAACAAAAGCGAGTGAATACGGCAGATTGGTTGAATCCTTTGTAAGTGTTACCGTGTCGGGAATAGTTACTGTAAAATACGGAATAATTTCGGATTTATCCTTTGTATAGTTTAGTGTCTGCTGATATTCTGCATTCGGTGTGTTCTCATCAACAATCGGTGTTTCCTGTGCGGCAAAAGCTGTTGTTGTTGCGGTTGCCGCCATTACTGCGGAGATAATTCCAATACTTATTTTTCTCCCTAATTTTGACATTTTGATTTCTCCTTCTTTGTTCAAAAAAATAATCTATAATAAACCCAATCGGGATTATTGTCAGTTTACTTTCAGCTTGGTCTGTACGGAAGCTCCGTTCATGGCCTCCTGAGTATCAAGAGATTTTGTTTGTATATTTATGTCAAGCATGTATTCGCCTTGTTTAAGTGGGGAAGAAAGTTCAAGTCCTTTGATTGCGTCTCCGGGTTTAACATAGTCGGTTGTGCCAAGTTCTTCTCCCGTTTCATCAAGTGAAAGTGTGAATTTAAAATAGCAGGGATTACCGCTTGGGTTCAGCAGAGTTATGGGAAAGTTTGTTACGCCTGAATCAATTTCAATATCGGCATATCCAGGAACTTTTATTCCCTGTGAGCCGTTTTCGGGTGATGTTGTTTCGGTAACGGAAGACGCATCGTTGTCAAGTACAATTCCCTGTGAGTTGTCATAATTTATCTGATGTCCGAAAAATATTCCCGCTATCGCACATATTGCACAGAGCACGACTGCCGACGGAATGATTATAATTAATTTTTTACCGATTTTCATCTGTTGTCACCCCTGTTTTGACTGTGATTTGATTGTAACACGCAAAGCTTTTTCTTAACACCATTGTTTGGTAATTATTTTGTAAATTTTTTGATATAAAGCAGATTATCAGTATTCGTTTGATTTGAGTTGTTATTGTGTTTTTTACCTGATTTTTTGGCGATATTTATTGCTATTAAAAATATTTTTAGTTATAATTATTTATATATTAGGGGAGGAATGCTTAAAATGAGTGGGTTTTACGGTGAAAATCTTTTTATTCTTGAAAGCGCATTAAAACAGATGCTTACGAATATAGACCTTATCAAGTGTTATTGCAAATCAATCGGTATGCATGACCCGATTGAGCACTTTGAGGGACGAATTAAAACCGAAGAAAGTATGATTGAAAAGCTGCATCGCAAAGGGCTTGAACCCACCATTGAAAATGCCCTTACCAAAATTCACGACGCTGTCGGTGTGCGGATAATATGCAGCTTTGTTGATGACGTTTATACAATTGTTAATATGGTTCGCAGTATGGAGGGGCTTGAGATTTTTGAAGAGAAGGATTATATTGCAAATCCAAAGCCTAACGGATACCGCAGTTTTCACATTATAGTGTTTTTTAATGTGAATCTTCCCGGTGAAACCAAGCGAGTTCCCATTGAAATTCAAATAAGAACAATTGCCCAGGATTGTTGGGCGGCGCTTGAACACTCACTGCACTATAAAAAAGAAATTAAAAATGTTGAGCTTATTCAGGATGAGCTTAAACGCTGTGCCGAAGAAATGGCTTCAACGGATTTGACAATGCAGACTGTCAGACAGATGATTAACGGAGAAATATAATGAAAATATTAGTTGCTGATGACGAAAGAGATATTGCAGACGCAATAGGAATTATTTTAAAATTTAACAATTTTGAAAGTGATGTCGTATATGACGGAACTTCCGCCTATAATAAAGCTAACGAAAATGTTTATGATTGCATAGTTCTTGACATTATGATGCCGGGAATGGACGGAATTGATGTCCTCAAAAAATTAAGGGATGAAAACAACAACACGCCCGTGCTTATGCTGACCGCCAAATCTCAGATTGCCGACAAAGTAAACGGGCTTAATATGGGGGCTGACGATTACCTTACCAAGCCGTTTAACAAAGATGAATTTATTGCAAGAATTAACGTGCTTTTGCGCAGGAGCAACACGTATAATTCAAACACGCTAAGTTGCGGCAACATTGTGCTTGACACGGAAGCCCTTAAAATTTCTAACGGCGAGACCTCTCTCAGGCTTGCAGGCAAAGAGGTTGAGCTGCTTGAATATTTGATTCACAACAAAGGAAAGTCAATTTCAGCAGAAAAGCTGATTGAAAAAATATGGAGAGATGAGGGCGGTGACTCAAATACCGTGACCTTGTATATAGGTTATCTGAGAAACAAACTTAAATCTGTAAAGGCGTCTGTTAAAATTGTTTCTGACAAAGAATACGAATATTGCCTGCAGGAAACGGAGTAAGCTATGTTCAAAAAATTGCGCTGGCACATAATTTTAATTGAACTGGGTGCTTTTTTGTTTATCACGGTGTTGATTGTTGCTGCAATCAACATTGGTTTTACCGCTCAGATTAACCGTAATGCACATCAATTATTATCTATGCTTGAAAAATACGGCGGTATAATTCCCGAGGTTGTAGACAGTTATTCGGAAAACGGCGAAGATAATACTCAGATTAAAATTATTTATGATAATGATTCTGCAACCGATGATGAGAAAATCCAGCACTTTGATTCGGATTTTTCTGATTTGGGATTTGGACTTAGATTTTCAGACGAAACTCGTTACACAACACGTTACTTTTGGGTGTTGCTTGATGATAACAACATTATCATTGACGAAGATCTTTCTCACATTGCCGCGCAGTCCGTTTATGATGTGCAAAATTATGTTCACGCCGCCGTAAAGAGCAGCCGTTTGGAAAGTCACTCGGGAAAATACTATTATTTAAAGGTTCCTGAAGAAGATAAAACAAGAATTTATTTTGTTGATTGTTATTCAATGATTGAATCAAGAAACAGTTTGACTCGTACATCAATTTTTATTGCCTCGATTGCAATGATTATTGCAACTGCATTTGTGTGGATAACGTCAAAGCAAGTCATTGCACCACTCCAAAAAAATCTTGAACTTCAGAAACGGTTCATAACCGATGCAAGCCATGAACTTAAAACTCCGCTTGCCGCAATTCAGGTGAATGCCGACGTTCTTGAACTTACTATGGGCGAAAATCCGACGATTGATAAAATTAAGCGCCAAGTAAACAATATGAGCGGTCTTGTTGAAGAAATGCTCACGCTTTCCCGTATGGACAGTGAAGCAGAGCGAAAGGAAGAATTTTCTGAGATTGATTTTTCATCGCTTGTTGAAGAAAAAGTTTCTGATTTTATGACAAGGGCAGAGAGCCAAGATAAAAAATTAATTCTTAACATAAAACCTGACATTAAAGTTATAGGCAACGCCAAAGGACTGGAACGGCTCGTTTCCGTACTTTGTGATAATGCGGTAAAATATTGTTCAAGCGGCGGAGAAATTGACGTTTGTCTTGACTCAACGCTTTCGTACGCAAAGCTTGAGGTTGCAAACACAAGTGAAAAGCTCAGTCAGGATGATATGAAGCATCTGTTTGACAGATTTTATCGCACGGATTCTTCTCGTTCAAAAGAGACAGGCGGTTACGG
>SAMEA3663135__coassemble_335_pt1 | contig 10995 bp, 9 predicted proteins | sample SAMEA3663135__metabat2_low_PE_019 | metagenome-assembled genome bin SAMEA3663135 (sample SAMEA3663135) | pig gut metagenome | biome: pig gut; feature: pig-associated habitat; material: faeces | place: Denmark | collected 2012 | reverse complement strand
CTTAGTTTTGCTGACCGCAATGTATAATTTGTTTATACTTATATACTTTGCTTCTTCACTCTGCACCCTGTTTACAAGTTCTTCAATTTCTTTGTCCGTAAAATCACTCAACACATAAAACAGCAGGTTATCAACTTTAAATCCTCCCCAATGCTTCTGATAAGAATAAACGATTCTCTCAAAAGCCGACTCAACTTTACGCGTTGAAATATTTTCAGCCATATCGGCTTTTATGCCAATAATTGAATAGTCTGCTTCAATATCAAAATCATTACACTCCAGAATCGGAATGTATTTTGCATAATCGCCGGGGAAAAAAATAAAATTTTTGAGTGTATCGCCGATGGTTTCTTCTTTGCGTTCATTTAATATTATCTGATTGCAAAAATCCCGTGAAATATCAACAATTCTTGTCTTCCAAGGAATATCCATTAACGGAAAGTTATTTTCGTTGCAATAGCTTATTACTTTTGCCGGAATAGCCTTGATGTAGGGACCGATGTTAAGGACAAGCCCGCTTACATGTTTTTCTATAAGATTTTTTACAAACGGCAGCATCCAATCCTGCCCTTTATTTGCTATACCCGTTGTAAAAATAAGCTCACCGCCATGAAGGAAATCGCTTACTTCTATATCCTCCACAGTATGAACCCATTGAACTATATTTGACATTCCCTCTTTTCCTGCGATTACACGCATTCCATAAAGATATCCTGCTTTTTCACACAATGAACCAAGAGTTACTGCCATATATACTCACCTCCCGGCTGTCTTACTGTATTATTTGCCAAACTTAAGCTGTACCGCTCTTTCTATGATATCGGCACAGTTTTGTATTGAATTTCTTGATGTGTTAAGAAACATATCGTAATTCAGCGGTTCTTTCCAATTTTCACCTCTGGTATAATACTTGTAATATGCAGTGCGATATTTGTCGGTTCGCTTTTTCATATCCCTTGCGCGTTCCTCTGAAACATAAATTCTGGAACGTATTTTTGCAATACAGTCGTCATAGTACGCATTAACGAAAACACTTAGTACATTCGGTCTGTCTCTCAAAATATTATCTGCGCACTTTCCGACTATTATACAAGACTGTGTATGCGACAGTTCCTTGATAATCTCGGCTTGAATATTATAAAGATTCAAATCCGAGACAAAAGCTCTTGACTCCGGTCTGAGGACATTGGCGGTAGGCAGCTTTGTAAGCGACTTAATAAGATAACTGCCGTGAAGTCTTTCGTCAACCTCGACAAACTCACTCTCATCAATTCCGCTTGCCTGCGACGCCATTGTTAAAATCTGTCTTTCATACCATGGAATACCCAGCTTTTCTGAAAGCAGAGCGGCAATTTCCTTGCCGCCGCTTCCAAAACTACGAGCTATTGTGATAATGTAATTATCCATAGTGAAACCTCCGTCATTTATCAGTCAACGGCATCACATTTAAGTACCGCATTCAGCAAAACGGACGCACCCTCGGTGCAAAGTTCTGTTGATGTAAACTCCGGTTCGCAATGTGAATGTCCGTCTTTTGAAGGAACAAAAATCATTGTTGTAGGCAACATATACGAAGCAAACTGAGCGTCGTGTCCGGCTCCGGAATTGATTTTCTGATTGGAATAACCGAGTTCATCAACTGATTCCTGAACAAAGTCTACAAGCTGCTTATCATAATAAACAGTGTCTCTTGTCCATGCAACCTCATATCCGACCTTGCATTTTGCAACTTCTTTCGGCATATTCTCAATAACCGAAACCACCTGTTCTATAACCTTCGGGTCTTCATGACGAGCGTCAATTGAAAATTCGATATAATCGGGAATTACAGTGTGAACATTAGGATGGCAAAGAATTTCACCCGTTGTATAAACAAGCTCAGGGTCGAGCTTATCAAGTTCTTTGTGAAGATATGTAAGGACTTGTGCTGCCGCAAACAAAGCATCGTGACGATACTTCATAGGTGTAGTGCCCGCATGGTCAGCCTGACCCGTAATTTTTATACGGTAGTTTATCATACCGAGTACACAGGTTACAACGCCTATATCATTATTTGCAGCTTCAAGGATCGGGCCTTGTTCAATGTGAAGTTCAAACATAGCCTTATAATCCTTGGGATTAAGTCTGTTTGATTCATCGCCTTTGTAGCCCGAGGCATTCAGAGCCATTTCAAATGTTTTGGTTGAGTCAAGAATTGACTTTGAGGCAAGCATATTTTCCTTTTTAAAGTTTTTGGCAATATCAACAGGAAGATAATCGTAACATACAATACCTGAACACATCATTGCCGGCGGATATAGCGACCCCTCTTCGTTTGTCCATATCATTGCAACCAAATTGTGCTTATGAGGAATATTCTCCGTAGCCACGGTTTCAAGAACCTCCATTGCACCCATTACACCGAGAATACCGTCATAATTTCCTCCGTTTTTAACCGAATCGCAATGCGAAGCCATTACAATTGCAGGAAGCGACGGGTCTGAACCTTTGAGAGTAGCATAAACATTTGCAACGTCATCGGTTTTAATTTCCGCACCGATAGCTTTCATTCTCTTAACAAATTCAGCTCTTGCCTGCAATGCTTCAGGTGAAAGTGAATATCTTGTAATTCCTCCGTGACCTGCGTCACCGAATTTACTGAATGTTGAAATTTTGTCCTGCATTCTTTCTTTACTGCACTTATACATACACTTTGCACATCCTTAGTTTAAAAAATTTAATATATAAATAATCTTCAGTATCAATTTAATGACCTGTCAATGCCAACTTGCTTACCTTTTTTCCTGGGTCGATTGCATTAACGGGACATACCACCTTACACAAATGACATCCAACGCATTTTTTACCGTCAAGAACAGGTTTTCTGTCGCTGTTCATCTTTATTGCCTGATGACCTCCGTCATAACATGACACATAGCACCTTTCACAGCCAATACATTTTTCACGGTCAAACCTTGGAAAACAAATATAGCTTCTGTCAAGATCATCGGCAGGGATTATATTTTTCTCAGCAACGCCGATAAAATCGTTAATGCTGCTGAAATTATGCGATGACATATATCTTTTGAGTCCGTCAATCATATCTTCTACTATGCGATAGCCGTACTGCATAACCGCCGTGGTCACCTGAACCGTTGAACAACCCAGTGAAATAAATTCCGCTGCGTCATACCAAGTCTCAATTCCTCCCATTCCGCTTATCGTAACATCTTTAAGCTTATCGTTGCTTTTCATTTCATTGATAAATCTGAGTGCAATCGGCTTTATCGCCTTACCGGAATATCCTCCGACAGACGACTTTCCGCAAACATCAGGTGAGCTTGAAAAATTTTCTAAGTTCACGTTCATTATACTTTTTATCGTGTTGATTGCCGCCAGTCCGTCTGCCCCCGCTTCCACCGCTTTAACAGCGGGAGGAATCATAGAGGTAATATTCGGCGTCATCTTTGCAAGAACAGGTAAATTTGTCCCCTTTTTAACTGCCTTTGTATACAAATACACAAGCTCCGGGTTTATGCCGACATCACTGCCAAGCCCCTCGCCCACCATTTGAGGACAACTGAAGTTGCACTCAATAATATCCGCTCCGGCTTTTTCACAAAGAGAAGCAAGTTTTGTCCACTCGTCTTCATTACTTCCCATAATGGATGCAATGATAACTTTTGTGGGGTAATTCTTTTTAAGTTCTCTGAAAAAGCCTAAATTTTCTTCGAGAGAGTAAGTTGATATTTGTTCAATGTTTTTGAATCCCACAAACTGCGTATCTTCTTTATCAAGCTCGGAAAATCTCGGTGAAACTTCATTTGGTGTAAACATACCGATAGTTTTAAAGGCTACTCCTGCCCAACCGCAATCAAACGCCTTTGCAACCATATCATAGTTGCTGCCGACAACAGATGACGAAAGGAAAAAGGGATTTTCACACTTTACGCCGCACAAATATGTAGTGAGGTCAATGTCAGGCACCGAAACGGGATTCTGTTGCGAAAGAAGTTCGGTGATTTTGTCAATACGAACAGGCAAATCAAACTTTGCCCGACTGCACGCCTGCATACAACCACCGTCTATGCAATCCACACAAGGATTATCCGCAAGCATATATCTTGCTCCTTGCTCATTGTCAAAATTAACTGAACGAATGATTCGGTCAATTTTTACACCGTATGTACAGGCCTGTGCACAAGGAGCGTTTTCACAAAGCAGGCATCTGCTGCTTTCGGTTTTTAGAACAACTTCTCTGTATCCCATAACATCAACTGCTTTCAAAACTATTTTGAGGTACTTCTCTTTACATATTTTCCGTTTCCGGGTGTTCCCGTGAATTTTCCGTTATCATAAACAAGATTGCCGCGAAGATAAGTCTGAACGGGATAGCCGTGCAACTTTTTGCCCTCCCATATAGTATGGTCACAATCAGAGTGCATATTGTTTACACTGACAGTGAAGTCCTTATCCTTATCATAGATTACGATATCGGCATCCTTGCCAACCTCGATTGCACCCTTATCGTCACAACCGAAAATCTTTGCAGGATTTGTCGAACAAAGCTCAACCGCTCTTTCAAATGTGATTTTTCCGCTGTTTGCTGCGTCAAGCATATACGGATAAAGGTTTTCAATTCCGGCACATCCGTTCGGAATCTTGGTAAAGTCATCCTTGCCCCAATCCTTTTCATAACTTTGGAACGGACAATGGTCGGTTGCCACAGTGTCGATAAGACCGGCTTTTATCGCCGTCCACAAAGCGTCTTGGCTTTCTTTTCCTTTCATCGGAGGAGAGCAAACAAAGTTTCTGCCGTCCTCTCGTTTATAAACGTCACAGGTAAACTCCAAATACTGCGGACAAGTTTCGATATATATTTCGTGACCTTCGGTTTTTGCCTTGATACATTCCTCAAGACCCTCTTTATCAGCCATATGTACAATATAGAGCGGAGCTTCAAGGTGTTTTGCCCAATGGACTGCTCGTTTATCTGCTTCTGCTTCAACAAATTCGGGTCTGCTCAGGTAATGATACCAAGCACTTGTCTTTCCCTCTTTAAGGAACTGCTCTGTTCTCATATCAATAAGGTCAGGATTCTCGGCATGCAGGTTAATTTTTGCGCCAAGCTCTTTTGCTCTTAACAGCAATCTTACGAATGTTGCGTCATCAACCATCATTTTTTCTTTCTTATAAACAAAGAAACATTTAAAACTTGTGATTCCCTCGTTTACGGCAGTTGCCATTTCATCAAGAATTTCTCCGCCGTTTAAATCGGTAATGCAACAATGAAAAGCATAATCAACACAAGCCTCCTTTTCAAGCACAGCCTTTTTTGAATTGATAAGTCCCATAATTGTCTCTCCGCTGTGCTGAACGGGATAATCAAAAACCGTTGTTACACCGCCGCAAGCTGCTGCACGTGTACCTGAAAGATAACTGTCGGCTGAAACAGTTCCGCCAAAAGGCATTGCCAGGTGTGTATGAACATCAATAGCACCCGGCAGAACAAGCTTGCCGTTTGCATCAACCACTTTGTCAGCAGATACATCAATATTTTTGCCGATTTCTGCAATTTTTCCGTCTTTTACAGCTACATCTGCCATATAGCTGCCCTTTGCGGTTACTATTGTTCCGTTTTTAATCAATAAATCCATACTGTTACCTTTCCTTTCTTATTTTTGCTGTCACGGCGGTGAAGACACCGCCGTACAGTCGCCCAAATTCTTATTTTGTAAAGAGGTCTTTTTTATAGACAAGCTCAAGACCGGACCTCTGATAAACCTGAGCTATTTCCAAAAGTTCCATACCGCCTGCGTTTGCGGATGTTAAGTTAGCAACCCATGTTACGCCAAAGTCTACTGTACCGTTGCTTACTGCTGTTGTTTCTGAAATATCGCCGCCACCCGGAGTAATTGTAACCTTGAGACCTACTTCATCATAATATCCTTTAGCCTGTGCAACGTAATATCCCATAAACTGTGCCTGTGGGAGCCACTTTAACTGGATTGTAACATCTGTTTTCTCAAGATTGCCGAACTTTCCGTCTGTTGACTTATTTGCCTCGTCAATGTACTGAGTATCACGAATATCATCAAGCGTAAAGCCTTCAAGCTTTGAACTTGCAGACGAATCGTCAAGCTGTACGTACTTTTTGCAAAGGTCAAGGGTTTGCTGCATTGCTTCTTCGTCCATATTGCCGTAATTATCAACAGTGTTTCCCTTTGTATCGGTTGTTACAAGTTTTGCAACTTCCTTTGCCATATACAACTGGTGATCCGATGATACCGAAGAACCTGCGTCAAATACAATCTGTGCTGCTTCTTCCGGATTTTCAACAGCGTATTTCCAACCTTTCATTGAGGCATAAAGGAATGCTTTTACTGTATTTGGATTCTGCTTTGCAAACTCCTTGGTACAGAAAATATTATCTTCAAGCATTGCAACGCCTTCATCGTTCATATCAATGGTACCTACTGTATCGCCATACTTATAGCCGCCGTCATAATCGTTCTTAACAAGACCCAGCTCGTTATATGTCATAGCAGAAGCCAAAGTGATATTATCCTGGTCAAATCCGTCCATTGTGAAATCTTCTGAAAGATATTTTGTTGGGAGATCATACTTCTGAAGAAGTGCAAGAATTTCATACTCGTTGCCAAGTCCCCAGTTACCTACTTTTCCGTCTGCGGCAGCTTTTTTGATAATCTCTTCATTTGACATCAATTCGCCGTCAGTTGACGAATCCGATGAATCAGATGATGAAGCGGACTCACCGCAGCCAGCGAATGAGGTAACTGCAATTGTTCCCGCAAATAATAATGCAAGCAACTTTTTAAATTCGTTTGTCTTTTTCATTTTGATTCCTCCAATTTTAAAGTCTATGTAAACCGAATAAACGGTAAACAAACAATAAGATTTATTTGATTCTGCGATTTTTTAATACTATTGACTCAACTAACATAAGCACGCCGTACATTACAAGACCGATAAGGCACGCAACCACTATATAAGCCCATGCTGTCGGATATTGACCAAGTACAATGTTTTCTCTTATCTCTCTGCCCACACCTGTGATGTACTCGGCAAAATACTCTGAAACTACTGCGCTTATTATACTTATCGGAACACTAACTCTCAGTGCAGTAAATACATACGGAATTGAGTTCGGAAGCCTAAGCTTAAAGAAAACCGTGCTTTTTTTTGCTGCGTATGATTTCATAAGGTCAAGTGCAAACGGTTTAAGCTCCGTAAGACCTCTGAATGCGTTAATACTCATACTTGCAATGCAAACTATCATTACAACCAATGTTTTTGCAAACATACTTCTTATATTAGGGTCATTGCTGATATCCTTAGTCCAGTTAGTCATAACAGGTGCAAGAGCTACTATCGGAATAGCATTAAATGCTCCGACTATTGTGATACCTCCCTTGCCCCACTTTTGGAACGTTGCCGCAAACACCGCAATAAGGTAACCGATTATTGAACCTACAAGCAAACCAACAACGGCAACAATCACCGTATAAAGCGCATTAACTGCGAATGTCGGAATGTTATCAATTATTATTCGACAAATTCTTGACGGAAGAGGAAGGGTATTTGTGTCGGTGTTAAACAATTTATGAAGAACCTGCCCCTGCCATAAAGCCAAAATCAGTACGCCAAACAAAACCGGAAGAAGTACGGAACTTACTGTCTGAACGGCTTTATTTTCCTTAAACCTTCGCCATATACTTTTTCTTTTTCTAATCAATTAAGCCGCCCCCTTTTTCTTCCTCGTTTTGCGCTCAATTCTCTTTAACGGTGATACAAGATTTTCAATCCAGCCCATAAGCGAGCAGCTTAGAACGCCTATTACTGCGCTGAAAACGACTATATCCCAAAATACATATATTGACATAGCGTGCTTCAGAGACTGTGAAAGCATACATCCGAGACCACCGTCACCCTGAAGGGTATCAACAAGTATTGACGCTGTAATTGCCATTGGAGCGGCAATTTTCAGTCCTGTGAAAAAATAAGGAATACATGACGGAATCAGCATCTTAAAATATACTGTCGATTGCTTTGCAGCGTAGGAATACATAAGTTCGTATTTTTGCTTTTCAACCGAATTAAGTCCGGCAAGAGTATTTGTTGCCACCGGGTAAAACGTAAGAATAGCCGCTATTATGATTCGGCTTGAACCTATGTCGTGTGTCATTGCAAGAATAATAGGAGCCATACCCAAAATAGGAATCAGCTGAATCAGCATCAAATACGGAGCCGCTATTTTTTCAACTATTCTTGAAAGCTTCATCAAAATTGCAAGTGCAAATCCAATAATCATTCCTATAAAAAATCCCTGTCCTGCCCTTGAAAGCGTTTGACCTGCATTGTAAATCACTACCTGAAAACAAGTCATTCCGCTTGAAACGGGCTTTGGATCAATGAATGAATATGCAATCTGCCATACATGGGGCATTATATTTTCGGGAGTTCTCTTTGTTGCCTGTACAACAAAAGCAAATATTTCCCATATTACCAAAATTCCAAGCACCCATACCAAAGTTACAAGAGCCTTGGAGTTTTTTATTTTTGTTAGTGTTTTCGTCATAAGCTGCCACCTTCAAAGCTGTTTCTTACCTTTGAAACCAGTTCTCCGAAATGAGCGGTGTCTCTCATATCAATCGTTCTCGGATACGGCAAATCTGCGTCAACAACGGCAGATAATCTACCCGGATGAGGCGAAAGAACACATATTCTTGTTGAAAGAAAAACCGCTTCCTGAATATTATGAGTTACAAAAACAATCGTTTTGTTTGTTTTCTCCCATATTTTTAAAAGGTCAAGATGTAGCTTTTCCTTTGTAAATTCATCAAGTGCGGAGAACGGTTCGTCCATCAGCAAAATCTCGGGTCTGATTCCGAAAGCTCGTGCAATTCCGACCCTTTTCTGCATTCCTCCCGACAACTGTTGAGGATAGTGGTCCGCAAACTTTGTAAGTCCGACCATCTCAAGCATTTCATCTGCTCGGTCAGAGCGGTCTTTCTTTGAGTATCCCATAATCTCAAGAGGAAGCTCAATGTTCTTCTTAACGGTTCGCCACTCAAAAAGTACAGGATTCTGAAACACTATTCCGAATTTCTGCATAAGCCTTATTTCCTTGGGTGTCATATTACTTACTCTGACGTTACCGGTCGTTGGCTCAAGCAAATCTGCAATTGTTCTCAAAAGGGTTGTCTTGCCGCAGCCCGACGGGCCAAGAAGTGAAATGAATTCTCCCTTGTGAATGTCAAAATCAATATTATCAAGTGCTTTTACATCATTGCCCTGATTATCTTTAAAAACCACCGATACATTATTTATTGCAATTTCAACATCATTTTTTATGATTGCATTATCGTTCAAACTCATACTCTGTGCCTCCCTGTTGACAATCTCCGTACAGACGTCAAAACTATTTCTAATTTTCCGCCTTAACTGTGATTAAAAAGAAAAAGCACAGCAAATTAGCTTTTCACGCGCCTTTGCTGTGCTTTGATATTTAGTTATTAATGCCGATTAAGCATATAATTTCTTGTAAATTTCAATGCAGTCTTTTTCCGTGACATTCCTTACGGTGTTGCCCGGACTTCCGCTGGCAACTGCATCTTTTGCCATTTTAGGAATTTTGGAATAATATTCATCTTTGTCTATTCCGTATTCCTCTAAAGTTGGAATCTGACACACATCACAAACCGTCTTTAAAGAATCAATAAATTTCTCTGCTGCCGACTTATCGCTGTCTGAATCCAATGCAACGCCTGTTTCTCTGCCAAGATTTGCAAACTTTTCATATGCGCCGGATACTGCAAAGCTGAGACATTCTTTCAGTAACATAGCATTGGACATTCCGTGCGGAACATGAAACAAAGCTCCGATTGGTCTGCTCATACCGTGAACTATTGTAACGCTTGAATTATTGATACAAATACCTGCTTCAAGAGCCGCAATACTCATCTGCTCCCTTGCATTGATATTTTCGGGATCGTTGAAAGCTAAAGGCAAGTATTTCATAATTCGTTTTACTGCCGATACAGCAAGCGTATCAGTCATTGAAAATGCTTTTTTCGAGGTATATGCTTCAACAGCATGCGTCAAAGCGTCAAGTCCTGTTGCCGCCGTTACTGATTTGGGAGAACTTACCGTAAACTTGCTGTCCACAATTGCAAGCTTGGGTACAAGAACATCGCCTTTTAAAAGCATTTTTATACCCTTTTGCGAATCCGTAATTACAGTGAACTTCGTTGCTTCACTACCTGTTCCGGCTGTTGTCGGAATTGCTGCAAGCGGCAAAATTTCTCCTGAAATTTCTTTTCCGTTATAATCCGAGATACTTCCGCCATTAACTGCCATCGCTGCAATTGCCTTTGCGGAATCGAGGGGACTTCCCCCTCCTATTCCGATAATAAAATCACAGTCTGAGTTTTTTAACAGGTCAACACCGTTTTCAATCATAACGTCGTCGGGTTCTCCGATTATCCCATCAAACACAACATACCTAATATCATTTTCATCCAACAATGAGATAAGCTTTTTCATCATATCCGAAACCGCAACGTGTTTGCCCGTTACAATAAAAGCTTTATTGCCCATTTTCTTCAATATCGGTGCAGCCTCATTCAAAACTCCGTTTCCGACAATTATATGATTTGGTACAACAAAATGTGACATTGTACAATCTCCCTAAATTAATTCGTTATCCACATATGTAAGAACTTCATCCATCTTAACCATTTCTTCCCTTATCTGTTCCTCTGTAATAATTAACGGAGGATTTACAAAAAGCATATTCTCATGTGAATAGGTCATAAACTTTTTCTTTCTGAGCATTCCTACAAGATTGCTCATAATACCCTTTTCATCCTTTCCGTACGGAACAAGCGGTTCTTTTGTCTTTTTGTCTTTGACAAGTTCAATTGACGAGAACAAACCAATATATCGTACATCACCTACACAAGGATGCTTTGACTTCACCTCTTCAAGAATTTC
>SAMEA3663135__coassemble_333_pt1 | contig 11030 bp, 11 predicted proteins | sample SAMEA3663135__metabat2_low_PE_019 | metagenome-assembled genome bin SAMEA3663135 (sample SAMEA3663135) | pig gut metagenome | biome: pig gut; feature: pig-associated habitat; material: faeces | place: Denmark | collected 2012 | reverse complement strand
TTCAATGCCAAAAGTGAATGAGGCGTGCTCGGTAGGACTTGCATGGCCGAGGTTGGCAAGCATATTTATAAAAGAGGCTGTTTTTTCTTCTGTTAGACCTTCGCTTATATCCTCTATTCCTGACGGAGAATAACAAAGTTTTGCTGCCATAGCGACAGTCTTTTCAGGATTCGGAGTATGTGTAAGCAAAGTTACTTTGATAGCCATTTTATGCCTTCTTTCGTCTAAAAAGTACATATTGTTACATAGATATAATTATTATATCATTTTACTATGTTTTTTTCAATATCTAAAATATGACTTAAAACACATTAAAGTCGCAAACAGAATGTAAAACATATATTTTAAATCAAGTTAATATTATATCTTATAAATTGTATATTTATTATTGTGAAAATCGGCGTAAAAAAACTGAGGCTCCCAATTTGAGAGCCTCAACAATAAAACTAAACGCTGAAATTAAGCAATTCTGTTTTAATTATTCCCAGGTTCCAACTGTGCAAGCAGAACCTGAACCGCCTGAAATGTAGTATTTTGCGCTGCCTGTTACTGTAATGTCAACTGTCTGTGAACCGCTGCCATCGTTAAAAATTATATGGTCAACAGAACTTGGAATCTCAATTGTGTAAATCTTCTCACCAAAGTCATTAGTGGTTGAGTAAGTCATTTGAGTTCCCGGCCAAGCTGTCATTGTTGTATCAGCCTCGCTCCAATAATAGCAGTTTACATTGCCCCAGTTTCTGTTGTTTGTGAATGTAATTGTGTAGTTTTCACCGGAATCCGGGTTTGTTGGAGTTTCGGGAGATGTAGGCTGTACAGGAGAACCGCTGTAATCGCTCCAGCTTCCGTTCTCATAAATTTTACCGTAACCCTGAAGTGCGATATCGCCGGTCTGGTCACTTCCGCCGTTATTAAAGATAATGTTTGTTGCAGTTGAAGGAACCTCAACACGATATACATTATCGCCAACGCCTGTCATTGCAACGCCCGGCCATGATGTAAGAGTTATATCCTCTTCACTCCAATAGTAAGCCATTACACTTGACCAGTTGCTTGTGTTCTTGAAATAAACATAGTTATTTCCAGGTTGTGTCTCAGTTGGCTCGGTTGGCTCAGTTTCAGGTGTTGAAGGTGTTGTTGGATTTTCTCCGCCAGTGTATTGTCCGCAGTTGCCTGCCATTGCTCTGTTGTTAGCAAGGTAATGCTGAATTACTGTTACATCAAGAATATCAATGCTGCCGTCACCGTTTGTATCAGTCGCAAGCTTGAATTCTTCTGTATCATTGATTGTATTAACGCCATTAATATATCTCTGGATTATTGTTGCGTCTTTGATTGAAACAATGCCGTCATTGTCAACGTCACCGATAAGAACTCTGATTGTAGGAGTCGTTGTTGTAGGCTCAGTTGCAGTTGAAGGAGTTGTGGAAGTTGTAGCCTCAGTTGCCTCTGTTGGTCTTACAACGTTATATTCAACCCATTCATTGTTTGCTTTGAAAAGCATATTTTTGCCGCCAAGGCTAAGTCCGGGCTGCATATCAGCAGGATAGCGGTTAGTTGTTGCATTATTTGTCTCTGTAAAGATTACATAACCGTCTGCAAGATTGTCAGGAACTTCAATTGAATAATATCCTGTTGAAGAATCCAAAGTCATCTTTTCTCCCGGCCATGAAGCGTTCTTTGTGGTTTTATCAGAATAGATGTAAGCGTATACAGATGACCAGTTGTATGATGAGTTGTCAAAATAAATTTTCTGAACTACGCTTGGGTCAACCTTTGTATACTTATAGGAAATAGGATCAGATGTTGTTGTGCCGTCTGAAGCCTTAACATTTAATATTGTAGATGTACCGTATGCAACACCGGCGCCGATTGTGATCTTCTCACCGTTAGTAAAACTCTTATAATCGCTGCCATCAATTGAGTACCAACCGCTTGTTGCGCCGTTCTTGTAGTTAAGTGTGATTGTGAGTGTGTCTGTCTTATAGCTTGATGTTCCCGGAACAGCACTTACCGAAGGACCAGGAGTTACTGCGTTATAAACGACAGCTACACCTGTTGAACCAACTGTACCTGAAATGTTGCCGTTTGAAACCTTAAATTCGTTGCCTGTAACCTGATCTGTATATGTTCCGTCTTTCATTCTCTTTGCAGAAATGTTTACAGAACCTGCACCGTCAAGCTTTGCAATAACAACGCCTGAAGTTCCGCGTTCGTTATAAGCTACACTGCCTGATGATGAAAGATACTCTGACTCGCCGTCAAAATAGTTCTTGAACTTGTTTACTTCTGCAACTGCCTTTGACTTCCATGTTGTATCTGTACTTGCGTCACCCATATTTGCAGCAGGTCTTGCAAAGAACAGTGAAGAGGCGTCAGCTCTTGAACCAACCATTGCCCAAGCCTTTACAATTGATGAATCAGGTACACTCTTTGTATTTTGATAACCGCCGGAACCGGTACCACCCATATATGTATCGTGTGATTCAGCCCAAAGTACAGTTTTGTTTGCGCCTGCACCCTTTGCATAGTTAGAATCAGCAAGGCCCTGAGCATTGCCTGTATTTGCGGCATAAAGCTTTGTGTCGCCTGAGTAGTTATCTGTAACGGATAAGTACTTTGTATAATTTGAAATATCTGTTGCACAGCCGTTAAGAACTTCGCCGTAATAGAAAATCTTATTGCTTGTTGAGCTCTGTGAGCCGTTTACAACAGTAGGCCAGAACTGACTGCCGAAACCTGAGTCTGTCGGAAGCTCAATGTGCTTAGCTGTATCAAAACGGAAACCGTCAACTCCCTGATTGATACAATCAATCAAAAGATTTTTAACTCTGTTTTGAATATAGCTGCTACCTGTATTAACGTCAGGCTGACCGATTGAACCCTGGGTCATGGAATATCTGTCGTTGTCACTGTTTGCCCAAGAACTGTTAAGATGCCAGTTGCTGTCGTTGTTACGAACTTCAGCTTCAATCTGTGAAGAAATATTGCCTCTTGTGTTACCTGAACTGTCAACGTCAGCCATATGGTTTGCAACGATATCAACAATAACCTTGATACCGTAATTCTCAGCCTCTGTACAAAGCTCTTTTAATTCAGCCTTTGTGCCGAGCCAAGTGTTGCCGTCTGCAATGTTAAATGATATTGGCTGATAGAACTTCCACCATTCATCACTCTGTTTCTTATAACTTGCGCTGTAATCTTTTGGTGCCTGAACAGGCGATGTCTGAACTGCTGTGTAGCCTGCGTCCTTAATGTCCTTAAGGTTTGCCTTGATTGAATTGTACGACCAGTCAAAGCAGTGGAGGATGTTGGCACCCTGGATATGATCAAGAGGTTCCTGACTTCCTGATGATACTGCTTCAGAGCTTGTTACTTCGGCAGCCTGAGTTGAAAAACTTCCGACTGCAATACAAGAAAGTAGCATGCAAGCTGAGAGTACAATACTTATGATTCTCTTCTTCAAAATTCTCACTCCTAAAAATTTTTACCGTAAATGCCCGTTTGCATTAACATTCACATAATAACAAATTATGTAAATTTATTCAATCTGCTTATTTAACAATAAAAAATTTATGTTTTTAGTCAATCTGACAACAATATTTAAACACATACAAAACAATCAAAAAATGTTTATTAAATATTAACAATATTTACCAAATATTTCAATCTTATACTGATTATTAAGTTTTACAAAGACTCAATACCACGGGAAGTGACATCTTAGGATAATAAAAAACAAAAAAAGAAGAAGCAGCCAATATGACTGCTTCTTTGGTCGGGATGACAAGATTTGAACTTGCGACACCACGCCCCCCAGACGTGTGCGCTACCAAGCTGCGCTACATCCCGATAAATATCAAATAATATTTTATCAAAAACCTTATGCATTGTCAAGAGCATAAAATAAAAATTCCATATATTATATTTAATTATTATGCAATTCTATGAATTGTTTTTGCGTAAAATTGAATAATTATACATAATTAGGCATGCAGGTTTTAAATGCATCACTTAAAATTATTAAAGAATATCTCAACTTAACAGCCGTAATTTATATTGACAAAATTAAATTTTCTGCATTATAATTAACTCGGTTGCAACTGCTAACTTAAATTGATTTAAAGGAGTGATTATAGTAAATACCGAAATTGCAGTGGGAATACTTATCCCGTTTTTAGGAACTTCACTTGGTTCAGCCTGTGTGTTCCTGCTAAAAAACAGTATAGGAGACAACGTTCAAAGGGCTCTTACGGGATTTGCAGCCGGAGTTATGGTTGCCGCTTCTGTTTGGAGTCTTATAATTCCGGCAATTGAAATGAATAAAGACAACGGTTCACAGGCAATTGTTCCTGTTATAATCGGGTTTTGGATAGGAATTTTATTTATTTACGGCATTGACAGGCTTGTACCGCATTTGCACCAATTCAGCAGTGAATCGGAAGGACTGCACAGCAACTTTCAAAAGACGACAATGCTTTTGCTTGCCGTAACCATACACAATATTCCGGAGGGAATGTCGGTGGGAGCAGTGTACGCAGGCTGTATGCTCGGAAACACAGGAATCTCTGTTGCGAGAGCATTTGCGCTTGCAGTCGGAATTGCAATACAAAATTTTCCCGAGGGTGCTATTATCTCAATGCCTCTCAAATCCGAGGGAATGAGCAAATCAAAAGCGTTTCTCGGCGGAGTGATTTCAGGTGCAGTCGAGCCTTTGGGAGCAATTATAACAATAATGCTTGCAAACATAATTGTGCCTGTTATGCCATACTTTTTATCATTTGCCGCCGGAGCAATGATATACGTTGTGGTTGAAGAGCTGATTCCCGAAATGTCACACGGCTCACATTCAAACATCGGCACTGTATTTTTTGCAATAGGATTTTCGGTTATGATGATTCTTGACGTTGTTCTCGGATAAATTTTTATAAAGCAAAATGAATATAAGTTAAAAAGCGGTGCATAATATTAATGAAATAAAAATATATCAAACGCAAAAACAGTTTATTCAATAATCATTGTGCACATCAACTGACGTATTATGAGTTGAAATCGGCAGTATCCGAGATTTGCAAGCGGTTTGTATTTTATTACACCAGAATTTCAATTTGAGTTTATAATACCCTGCTGAAAACCTGAGGGGCTAACGCTCTACTGCTCTGCTTGCGATTAATTTAAGATTTGCTTTTATTGCAAGCAAAACAAAACTTTGTTCGGAGCAAAAACTGCGGATAATAAAAAAATTGTTGACTTTGCAAAAATTAAATAGTATAATAGCCTCAGTTAGCAACTGCTAACTGAGTGAATAAATCATGTGGACTTCCTTTCAAAGTAAAAGAGTTTTTCTACTTCTATCTTTTATTTTCTTTTCGGGAGGATGTGCTTACCTCCCGAAGGAATGTCTGCAAAAAGGAGTTTTGTTTTATGTCATATTTGGAAATTGTAGATGTAAAAGGCAGAGAAATTCTTGATTCAAGAGGCAACCCGACCGTTGAAGCTGAGGTTACGCTTTATGACGGAACTGTTGCAAGAGGCACTGCTCCCAGCGGCGCTTCAACAGGAGAATTCGAGGCGCTTGAGCTGCGTGACGGCGACAAGTCAAGATACCTTGGCAAGGGCGTTTCAAAAGCGGTTGAAAATATAAATACAGTAATTAAAGACACAATCATCGGTCTTGACGCTTCGGACATTTACGCCGTTGACAAGGCTGTCATTGATGCTGACGGAACAAAGGACAAGTCAAAACTTGGCGCAAATGCAATTCTTGCGGTTTCAATTGCCTGTGCAAGAGCTGCTGCAACATCGCTTGATATTCCTCTTTACAGATTTTTGGGCGGAATTTCGGGCAACAGACTTCCTGTTCCGATGATGAACATTCTTAACGGCGGTGCTCACGCTGCAAACACAGTTGACGTTCAGGAATTTATGATTATGCCTGTCGGCGCTCCGAGCTTTAAAGAAGCTTTGCGTTGGTGTGCAGAAGTTTTCCACGCACTTGCAGCACTTCTTAAATCAAAGGGACTTGCAACTTCGGTTGGCGACGAGGGCGGCTTTGCTCCTGACCTTGCAAGCGACGAAGAAGCAATTCAGTATATTCTTGAGGCAGTAAAGAATGCCGGTTATGAACCAAAGAAAGATTTTATGATTGCTATGGATGCGGCTTCATCGGAATGGAAAGGCTCAAAGAAAGGCGAATATATTCTTCCGAAAGCAGGCACAAAGTTCACTTCGGCAGAGCTTATCGAGCATTGGAAAAAGCTTGTTGAAAAATATCCTATCGTATCCATTGAGGACGCACTTGACGAAGAGGACTGGGAAGGCTGGCAGCAGCTTACAAAGGAACTCGGCGACAAAGTTCAGCTTGTCGGAGATGACCTCTTTGTTACTAACACAGAGCGACTTGCAAAGGGTATTGAACTTGGCTGCGGCAACTCAATTCTTATCAAACTCAACCAGATTGGTTCTGTTTCTGAAACTCTTGAGGCAATCAAGATGGCTCACAAAGCAGGTTACACTGCAATTGCTTCGCACCGTTCGGGCGAGACCGCAGACACAACAATTGCTGACCTTGCAGTTGCACTGAACACTTGCCAGATTAAAACAGGCGCACCAAGCAGAAGCGAAAGAGTTGCAAAATATAACCAGCTTCTCAGAATTGAGGAAGAACTCGGCAGCAGCGCTGTTTATCCTCAGATGGGTGCATTTAACATTAAGTAAAATACTTCCATTAATTCATTTCAGCCATTAAGGAATTTTCATAATCCTCATCTAAAGCAGCAGGAATATAAGAGCCTGCTGCTTTACCTTTATCAACATAACAACCGGTCGGCGCATAAGTTTACGCCGACCGTTTTACTTTATTCAGAATAATTGAATGTTACAAGAATTTGTGCGGGTACTTCCGCATTGACCTTTTCTTCAATCTCCTTTTTTGCCGCCAAAGAAAGCTCGTCGCTGATATTCACGGCAATTCTTTGCCTTGCAAATGACTCCGATACCTGTACGTTTGTAAGTCCGCAGCCTTTCAAAAATTTTTCAAACGACTTCGGCGTACATTCTCCGCCCATCATCTGCTGTTGAATTTTGAGCATCTCTCTGCGTTTTTCAAGAGAATATTCGGTCTTTTCTCTGCCCAAAAATTTCTCTCTCAATGTAATTCCGTAGCTTTGAGCAGTTTCAATAAAATATTCTCTGAGCATAGTGTCAAGCTCCGAAAATATTCTGTCAAGTTCCACCGAATATGCTTTCAATTCATTATAAATATTTGAGCCGTTTTCAATATTATATATTCCGATAGCACTAAGCTTGTTTTTCATTGAGCTAAAGCTGTTCAAACTACTCAACTCCTATCGTAACCGTTCCCGCCTTAAAGCATTGTGATGCTGCGGCAGACTGGTTTTGCATAAACGTGTCAAACTCGTAGTTCTCAATGCAGCCGGTTTCAAGCAAACTTTTGCCCAATGCCGAAAGATACAATTTGCCGCCTATCGGAATTGTATTAAGATAATCCTTAAACGCATTTGTACAAAGGTTTTTGACCTCGGTATCTTCATATCCTGCCTTGGCAACCACATTTACTTTTAAATCATAATTTATAAAAGTTGCATTCAAAGCTTGAACGTCAACCACAAGTTCACGTTTTTCATTCAATAAGTTTTGAACCTCGGCAAGGGTTGCAGAGTCCACAGCCTCGCCGTTTCCGCACACATAAACATTTACCGTGCCTGTGCTGCGTACCCTTGCAATTACTCCTGCCTTTTTAACACCGCTCACCGACAAAGCAAGCTGTTTATAATAAGCGGCGTTTGCACCGTTAGCCTGACTGATGAATGTCGCCTTGATTCGGCTTCGCAGTTCTTCGTCACTCTCTTCGTCTGCGCCGCCCTCAAACAATACAGGGTTCTTGACAGTGACGATTTCAGCCGGAACGCTCACAGGAACAGTTGCGGTGTTTGGCTGAATATTTCCGTTACTGCCTGCCTGCTCAGCTTCTACATACACACTTACAAATGTTCCGCCAATGCCTATTTCTTCTGTTTCGGTTGTGCAAAAGCGAATCGGCGTTTTGTCGTTTGTCGATACAACAGCACCCTTTGGGATAGTAATCTTGTGGTCAACTGCTTCGGGAATCATAAACATAATCTCGCCTTTTGCCTTTGTTGCTTCTTTGCGTTTAAGGCCTCGCTCCGAAGCAAGATAATCCAGATTTTCTCCGCTTGCGGTATTTACAAACATCTGTTTTTTTAGCCATTCAAGACTTGTCTGAGCATTATAAATTTCGCCTGCAAGCACTCTGAGCCTTATTGCAATATCGCTTGTTTCAAGAAATTCACTTCCGCTCTCTTCAATATATTTTGCCTTCATTCTTGCGTAAATCTCGTCAAATGTTTCCACCCAAACGCACCTCCTCTGTTCTGCTTTCACCGTCTATGGTTATTTTGAGTTTCAATTTATCTCCAAGTTCAAGCACCTCGGCGTATGTATCTTCAAAGTCAGCCAACGCTTCGTTTGCCAATACCTCTGCCCTGCCCTTTGCGTTAGTTACCGTAAGGTCAAATTCGGCAAGACGGGAACCGAGTTTTCTATCGTATATAAATGAGCCGAGCTTTGCGGAAATACACATAACCGCTCTTTGAAAAAGAGCGTCGGAATCGGAAATCATCACTACGTTTCCCGAACTGTCCACAACAGTGTCGCCGTTTTCAATTTTTGCGTCAATCATTTAGTACTCCTCACCGTTAATTAAAACCTTTCCGTTGTTTTTGAGTATGACAGAAGCGCCGCCCTTTGAATACAGCATAACTTCGCCCTCCTCAAGCTCTGTTCTGTCGGCTATTACGCCCAGTCCGATTTCTCCGTCGTCAAGAGGCAGTACCACAGCACGTTGTCCTGTCGGTGCAACGCTGACAATTCCGTACGGGAAACATGACTTTAAATTCTTATGTTCGTCGGACGATGTGACAGCCGTGCCGTCGTTGTTGTTTTTGTTCACGCTACCCTTTACCGCATTAGGTGCGGTAATAGAATTTTGAGTAATATAATTCATCAGCCACATTAAAATTCTTCCTTTCTCAGCACAACGGTTGTCCTTGCTCCGCTGCCGTCAATTTTGCAAAGCGTCTTGATAATTCTGAGCCCATCTGCTTTGCCTAAAGTTTCGTCATCCACAACGGCACGGCATCCCAACAAATTCGGATAACAACCAACGCACTCAAGCGTCAGTCTGTAACTGTCAAGATTGCTTTGCTCAATCATTTTATCTGCGGTTTCAACCGTTGAATTGTCAGCAGCGGCATTTACATAACGCACGCGGTTAATGTCCCTGCTTTGCAAATTAGTATTATTAATAACAGAACTGTATGTGCCGAACTCGGTGAGCTTCAGCTTCACCTGCGAAATGATTTTGCACCGGATTCTGTTTTCTTTTAGCGAATAATACTCTATGTTGTCCGCACCGCCGAATTTTATAATTTCATCGCGCCCGAACCCGTTAAAATATGCCTTGCCGTCTCCCGAAATTCTCGGCTCACAGCCATAACGGTTTTTGCAGAAATTTTTGAACACCTGCCAATGTGACATTCCCTTATCAATTTTAAGCCTGCCGAAAAACGGAATATTGTCGGCAAAATATTGTGTGATTCCAAAGGGTTTGAGATGGCGGTCAAATATAAGAACCGGCGCAGGCGATAAATATGTAATAGGCTCGGCTTCATTGTCAAGCAGTGCCGCAGCGGGACTTCTTGCGCTCAGCTTTGTAATTACTCCGCCTGACTTTTTGATGTTGATTATTTCATCAATCTGCCCCTTAAAAACAAGCTTGTCCTCATCAAATGCCATAATGCGGTCGGCATTTTTGCTTATACCGCTGTCAAAAGGGCAGGTAATCACAAGGCTGTCGGCAGGAATATCGGTTTCGCTGTCAAGAGAAGCGGTCAGTATCTTTTCAAGCTTTTTTACGCTACCGTTTGTATTTACAATCTTAAAGTTCAGCACAACCGCACCACACTCCCGTCCTCAACAATATCGGGGCGTTTGATGTGCGAATTCAAACTTACCAACGAATCTATTCCGATTCCGTATGCGTAAGAAATATCCCAAAGATTTTCACCCTCTTTGGTTATGCAAAAACACTTGCTGTCACTTTGCTTATTCTCCATAACCTCCCGAAAAACAAAGCTGTAAACAAGCACGTCGGGCTTTGGCTGACCTACAATTTTTATACTCTCAAACACAGCGTAAATCGGGGTAATTTGCAGAATAGCAAGGATCCCGTCGCCACCTTGTTTAAACAAAGCGAGCAGTCTGTCAAACTGCCTCAGGCAGTCATCACCGAAAAGTTCGCCAGTACCTGTAATTTTCATATTTTTTCTTCCGGTGTTTTGTATGTAAGCTTTGCCGAACGGCGACCTTAATTCGTTTATGTCCTTTTCACACTCAAACGAAATCTCTCTGGGATTGTGGTGCCATTCAACTCCTTTAAAACGCATAGGAACAAGTTTCATCTTAGCTTTGCCTCCTCCTCTTCGGTGAGTTTTCTGCTATATCTCCTGCTCTCCTGTTCAAAAAGCTCGCTAAGTTCCTCGGCATTATACCCCTGAGTGCTTTCCTCGGCAAGCCTAATAAGATTTTCAGCTGTCATTATTGCCAACGCTCCTTCTTTCCGCTACGATTTTCACCCTGTAATCAACATTCCCCTCGGGATTAACAATGCTCTCAGTCTGCTCAACACAGCAATCGGAATATCTTACATTTTTTTGTTTGTTTAAAAATTCAATGTTGTCAAAAGTATTTTTGTCATCAAAAAAATGTATGTCGGCAAGATTCATTTCAAGCTCAACAACATAACTGCTCTCCGCAAAACTTGCAACAGGAGTTTCATTCAAAAACTCCATAATTTTGTTAATCGTATTATTTTTTCGGCACACCGCCTTTTTAACTCCGCCCAAAACTTCTCCGTTAAGTTTGACAACCGTATCGCCGCCGTTCAAAAATCTAAATTCCGTCAAGCTATTCCTCCTCGCAAAGGCAAA
>SAMEA3663135__coassemble_329_pt1 | contig 11091 bp, 7 predicted proteins | sample SAMEA3663135__metabat2_low_PE_019 | metagenome-assembled genome bin SAMEA3663135 (sample SAMEA3663135) | pig gut metagenome | biome: pig gut; feature: pig-associated habitat; material: faeces | place: Denmark | collected 2012 | reverse complement strand
GCCTGCCAACGGCGACAAATTTATAAATCAAATATATGACAAGCCCGAATGCCTGTTTGATTACTTTGACAGAAACTCACTTTTCTTTGTTTCAGAATTTTCAAGAGTACAGGACAGGCTGAAATCGACCGAATTTCAGAATAACGAGATGATAGGTCAATGCTTTGAGGACGGAACGCTTTGCAGGGGCTTTGACCGTTTTTCGCTTACGCACAATGAGTGCATTGATTTGCTGAATGCTCACGGAACAATTGTGCTTGAAAGCTTTCTTCACGGCTCAATTCCGTTGAACCTCGGAACATCTATAAGTTTTTCATCAAACAAGCTTGCTGCTTGGAACGGTTCATACAATCAGCTTTCTGAAGATTTACAAGGACTTTATGCCCCCGATAGGTGCGGAGTTATTCTTGCAGGAACAGACAAGTCCGCAAAAAACCTTGTTAAAAACCTTACGTCAGACGGATATAACGCTGTTTTCTCTGAAAATATAGACTCGATTCAAAGCGGAAAGATATTTGTCACGAGCGGTGCTCTGAGCTCAGGCTTTGAACTGTTGGGTGACAAATTTTTCCTGATAACGTACGGTCAGGCTGCGTACAAAGTTGAAACACGAAAACGCAAAAAGCCTAAGAACGGCCAGGAAATTTACAGTCTTTCAGAGCTTTCAGCAGGCGATTACGTAGTTCATAGCGTTCACGGTATCGGTGTTTTCAGCGGAATACGCAAAATTGATACTCACGGAATAACAAAGGACTATATCAAAATAGACTATGCAAAGGGCGATGTGCTTTACGTGCCCGTTACTCAGCTTGATATGGTTGCTAAGTATATTGGTCCCCAGGAAAACTCACGTGTAAAGCTCAGCCGTTTGGGTTCTCAGGATTGGCAAAAGGCAAAAGCAAAGGTAAAATCGTCGGTAAAAGACATTGCCAAGGAGCTTATTGCGCTATATTCGGCAAGAATGAAGTCAAAGGGCTATGCCTTTTCACGTGACAATGAGTGGCAGCGTGACTTTGAGGCAAAGTTTGAATACGAAGAAACTCCCGACCAGCTTACCTGTGCCTCTGAAATCAAGCGTGATATGGAGAAAACTTCACCGATGGACAGACTTTTGTGCGGCGACGTAGGATTCGGCAAAACCGAGGTGGCACTAAGGGCGGCGTTTAAGTGCGTTGCCGATTCAAAACAATGTGCGTTCCTATGCCCCACAACAATTCTTGCATGGCAACATTATCAGACCGTCACCAAACGATTTGAGGGATACCCGGTAAGAATTGAGCTTTTGTCACGTTTTAAAACAACTAAAGAGCAAAAGGAAATTTTGAAAAAGCTAAAACACGGTGAAGTTGATATTATTATAGGTACTCACAGGCTTGTTCAAAAAGATGTTGAGTTCAGAGACTTGGGACTTGCAATAATTGATGAGGAACAGCGTTTTGGCGTAACTCAAAAGGAACATTTTAAGGAACTTTGTAAAAATGTTGACGTGCTTACGCTTTCGGCAACACCGATTCCGAGAACACTTAATATGGCAATGAGCGGATTGCGTGATATGAGCGTTATTACCGAGGCTCCGATGAACCGCCAGCCGGTACAAACCTATGTGCTTGAACACGACGACGGAGTAATCAACGAAGCTATCAGGCGTGAACTGAGGCGAGGCGGTCAGGTGTTTTATCTGCACAACGATGTAGAAAGCATTGAATCGACAGCCAACAGGATTCTTGAAGCTGTTCCCGAAGCCAAGATCGGAATAGGTCACGGCAAAATGCGTGAAAATGAATTGAGCGAAGTTTGGCGAAAAATGCTTGCCCAAGAAATTGACGTGCTTGTCTGCACCACAATAATCGAAACAGGTGTGGATTTGCCGAATGCCAACACCCTTATAATAGAAAATGCGGACAGAATGGGACTTTCTCAGCTTCATCAGCTGAGAGGAAGAGTCGGCAGAAGCTCAAGGCGAGCATATGCTTACTTTACTTTCCGCAAAAATAAAGTGCTTACCGAAATTCAGCAAAAAAGACTTGCCGCCATTCGTGAATTTACGGAATTTGGCAGCGGCTTCAAAATTGCAATGCGTGACCTTGAGTTAAGAGGTGCAGGCAACATTATGGGTGCACAACAGCACGGTCATATGGAATCTGTCGGCTACGACATGTACCTTAAACTTCTTGAAGAGGCAGTAAGTGAAGAAAAAGGCGAAATTACCACAACCAAGGATATGGATTGCCTCATTGACATTTCCGTTGACGCACATATTCCGGAAAGCTATGTTGAGAGTCTGACGCTTAGGCTTGATGTTTATCGCAGAATTGCAGACATTCGTTCACTTGAAGACAGCAACGATGTAAAGGACGAACTTAAAGACAGATTCGGCGAAATTCCAAAATCGGTACTCGGGCTTATTGATATTGCGCTTATCCGCAACAAGGCAAATGCAATGGGAATTTACGAAATCAGGCAAAACGGAAATACACTTTTGCTTTATGTCAAAGAGATTAAGTCCCCTGCCGTTGCAGATTTGTTGATTGCGTTAAACGGAAAAGCAATGCTTAATGCGGGAGCAAAACCATATTTGTCCGTAAATTGCCCGTCAGAAAACTCGTCAATTGACACCCTTAAAAAAATATTCAGTATACAATAATATAAAAAGTCATCTGAAAGTATAAGATTTACACAGACAAAAAATAAATCTGTACAAAATTTTATCAAAATATGGACAATTGAGAATTTATTGTGTATAATCATATAGTACGTATACTTATATTGGAGTATGTTTGCAATTTTGTTTGCAAAGGAAATTTTAATGATTAAGGATGGTATGAAAACTATGAAACCAAGTGTAAAAATCGGTTCATTACTGCTTGCAGTTGTAATGATTCTTTCTGCATTCTTTGTTTCGGGCTGCAGCCTTAACAAGGAATGGTCATACAAGACAAGCGACAAAGAACTTTCTATCGGCGTTTATATTTACGCTCTTGATGTTGCTTACAGTCAGGCTGAAACATATGCAAAAAGGCTTGACGACTACGACAGCACAAAGGACAGTTGGCTTGATATGGAAATCACCGATGATGACGGCAACACCAAGGTTGCTAAGGATTGGATTAAGGAGCAGGCTGAAACAATGTGCCTGAGCTTTCTTGTTGTAGACCAGCAGCTTGACAAAGAGGGTGCAAGCGTTGACGAAGCTACAATGCAAAGTGCCGATGACCAGGCTGAAACATATTGGAACGTTGGCCAGTACGCTCAGTACGGCTATGTTATGCCGATGAAAGATGACTTAGAGCCTTTTGGCATATCTCTTGAAAGTTTTAAATACTGCACAACAGAGTATTCAACAAAGCAATCTGCATTGTTTAATGCACGTTACGGAAAAGGCGGCTCAAAGGAAGTTTCTGACAGCGAGCTGACAAAGTACTTCACCGAAAACTATGTTGATTATAAATATTTGCCGGTAAATCTTTATACTTCATCTGCCGATGAATCAGGCAAGTCAGTTAACACTGCTCTTTCTGATGACGATGCAAAGAAGATAACCGATGAACTCGACGGCTATGCAGACGCTATCAACAAGTCGGATATGAAGTTTGAGGGTGCCGTAGAGAAATATATGGATAAAAACAGCATTGACACAGATCCGTCCAAATCTTCTATTGAAGCACTTGAGAAATTCTCAGCCGGTGATGAGCTTAAAGAAGCTGTTGAGAAGCTTGACGGCGGCAAAGCAACAACAATTAAAGTTGGCTCAGGCGACTCAGCAATTTACTACCTTATATACAAAAATGATATTAAAGACACTGCAGTAACATATTTTGACGATGCATCACAAAAGAGTTCGGTTCTTTCGGCAATGAAGCAGGACGAATTTAATGATTACATCAAGGACCTTACAAAAGACCTTGATTATGACGCTAATACCGGTGTAATTGATTCTTATAATCCTAAGATGTTCTTTAAGGCAGTTGAACCTACTACCTCAGCATCCACAACAACTGCCGACGAATAATCACAGTGCACTTTCTGAGAAAGGAGAATTGTATGATTAAGCAACACAGGCTGATTACAGCTCTCTTAACATTTATATTTTGTATTACTGCATTTAGTTTTACCGCTTATGCAGTCGGAGAAAACACCGGAGACCAACCGTCAGGCGGTGACGATACTTCAAGTATCATAGAACCTCCAACCTATGCTCCACCGGTTGAGTCTGACCCACAAAGCTCACAATCCGACGTTTCATCCGACACCCCCCAAGATAATCCTGATTATAATAACAGTTCAAATTATTATAGTGAACCTGACTATTATTCAAGCAACGATTATGATTATAATGATAATAACAATTATAATGATAACAGTCAGAGTTCCGAGATTTATGTAGGCGGCGGACAGACATATGACCCGCCTGCAAGCACGGCTGCTTCTGTTCCGGTATACGATGTTGACAGCAAAAAAATTGACGACAGCGTGCTTTCAAGCAAGGACTGGAAAGACATTCAGGCAAGCTTAAATAACGCAGGAGATTTAAATTCGGGGGACGATGACTTTAGCTTCATCAAGAATAACGACAGCAAGCTTAATAACGGCGACTGGATGTTGTTCTTGGGAATTGCTTTAATTATCCTAAGCATTGCAGGAATTTCTTACGTTGTTATAGAAATTATAAAGCAACGCAAGGGCGTAACCGTTGGAGGTTTTAGTCACCGCAAAATGCCGGGCAGAGTAAAATCACGCAACGCAGTTGCCCACCGTCCGCAAAGCAATCATAATGATGCCGCTTACAGATCATATCAAAAAGCGCAGGAAAAGGAACTTGAGCGCAGCAGAAAATATAATACCGCTGAAGTTCACGTTCCTAAAAATTCAAGCGGTAAGCGTTACAAAAACGGCGGCAGACGATACAAATAATTAGTATTACAGAAACCAAATTTAAGCACTAAAAAAAGCAGACTTCGATTGAAGTCTGCTTTTTTTATATCAACAAAAATTGTTATAACTATATTCTCACTCAGCAAAAAACTATATCCGTGTTGTTTTCAATAAATAATAGCATATAATTTTTTGCAAGGTAATACCGATTATACCATAAGTCCAATAAGCAACAATAAGCTAACTTTTTCCAAATATCCTGATGATTTCAGCCTTATTGGCCATTATTGCATCATAGCCCTCCTGAATGGTTTCGTCAACGCTGTCCATCGAAAACAACTGCGTATTCTCGTTGTTAATTTCTACCGCATAATCCGCCATCTTCATTGACTCTCTTGTTCCGTCAATTGAGTAAACGTCAAGAGCTCTCCAAATAACCTTGATTAATCCGCCAAGTCCTGCGTCCGGATTATAATTTATAATATTAAATCCAATGGCAAGCACCTTGCCGACACCCATATCCTTAAGAACCTTTACAGGCAAATTATCCTTTGAGCCGCCGTCGATAAAGTTATAGTTTTTATAACTGCATGTGGTGTATATTGCAGGAAAGGACATACTTGCCCTGACCGCAAGGTCAAGCGGCGCACCTGTTATGTAATGAACATGGTCATTTTGCAGGTGTTCGTCCTTTGTGGTGAATATACATTCATCTGTTGTCAGGGTATCCACAGTAACAATTGAAAGATTAATCGGCAAATCTTCAAAGCCCTTTATTCCCTTTTCTGCCATTATAGAGCTGATAACGTCGGAAATTAGTTCACCGGACTTAATTCCGTCCTTTTTTATCTTTTTATTTAAAATCAACTGTGCAAGTGATTTAAAAATTAAGCCGTTATCAATTTCAGCAAGCGTCTTCCAATGTTTTTTGGCAACTGCTTTCATTTCGTCAGCTTCAAATCCCATTGCAATAATTGCCGCCATAGCAGCTCCCGAGCTTGTACCGGAAACGTATTGAGGACGTATACCAAGCTCATACAGTGCCTTTATTGCGCCGATATGTGCAATTCCCTGCAATCCACCACCCGAAAAAGCAATGCCGATTGCATCCTTTCTGTCTTTGTTTTCCACAATAGTCACCTGTTTTCCTTATCTGAGATATCAATAAAACTTGTAAACATTACAATATGATTCGGTTTCAACAAAGTAGTCATACCAATTGTAAAACTCGTAAAAGCTGTAATCAGCCTGTATCAAATCATAATTTTTAAATTTCGTATTGTGTGTAATGTAATTAATTACCGCATAGTTATCGGCAAGGCGTGAAATATAAACAGTAACACTGTTAAGAGTGTTAAGCTTTTCGTCAGTTTTTATAGCCGATATGCTGTCGGTCTTCTGCCTGTTCACATCGCCGTTGTTCATATATGCGCCGGCAAGCTCGTTAATTTTTCCGTTTGTAATAATTCCGCGCTTCGTGGCAAAATTTTCAAGTTCATCGCCGAGGGTTGTTGACATTTGCGAAGTCTGAACAATCATAGTACCGTCGTATTGCATAAATTTATCAATGCACTTGTTCCACTCAAGCATTGCCGTTCCCACAAAGATGCAGTTGTCGGTTTGCGGCTCATAAAGATTTGTCTTTCCGTAGGTATAGTATGGTTTTACGGTAATAAATGCAATTGTGCTTGCAAGCAACACACTCACAGGTACAATTACGTTTACCCTTTTTATGTTCAGCGTGGTTAAAATCTTAATGAAAGCAAAGGCAAACAGCATTGCAATCAGCGGAAGCGAAGCCATTACATATCGGTCACTGTTAAACGGCGATACAAGCGAAATTCCTATGAAGAATACCACGGCAGGCACTGCTATAATGGTTGCTTTTCGGCTGAGTTTCTGCTTTTTAAAGAATCTCAAATAAACTCCAAATCCCAATACGCATACAGCACAGAGCACAAGCAACCAAATCTGATTTAGGAACATAATTTGAACATATGTGAAAAGCTTATAGATTATGTATGTTACCGCCGTGATTACGTCAATTGAAAAACTCAGAGAGCCAAAGCCCCTGTTGCCGCCAAGGACATTTGAAATTATGTACGGATAAATGCATAGTACAATCCCTGCGCCGATTATTGCCGAAATAATATACTTTATTAAGTCTTTAAAACATTTTTCTTTAATTTTAAATACAAGAAATGTCAATCCCACAAGTGCGGCAAAAAGTATGAAGTAATACTGGGTGAGCACGCCGAGAATTACAATTAGAGTAAGCAAAATGCAGTCACCAAAGTTTACCGTATTCTTTTTGTCATACATTTTAAGTGACATATATAAAAATGCCAGTACAAAGAATGTGAGAGTTGCGTACATACGAAGGTAAATTGTGGTGGTAACACAGGCTATGCTCAAAGCATACGCCCCAACACCAATCAGCGCATATAAATTATTGTTTGTCACTCTTAGCCCTATTTTATATAACAGAATTAATACGCCAACCATTGCAATTACATTGATTGAATAGGCAAGCCACTTGCTAAAAACGCCCGGAAACAGCGAACAGACCGTGTGAACCAAGGCATAATAAAACGGCGGATGAGAAGCGTCAATGATTTGATTTTGATATACTTGTGCGTAATTGAACCTGTTGTTTTCACTTACAGACAAATAATCATTAAAATCCTCGGGAGTATTCCATTCGCCGTTTGTTGAGAGCTGTTTTGATGAATTTGCAAGGTTATATGTAAGAAGTTCGTCCTCGTGGAATCCCTGCTTGCTTGCCATAAATAAGGTGCTTATCGCAAGACTGAGAACAATTATAAACACAAGGACTATCCTTGAGGTTTTACTGCTGATTTTCATATTTAACTCCTGAACAAATTTTATTTGACATCTGCAAGCACAATCTGTTTGTTATTTTCCATAATTAAACAATGCAGGTAATAATCTATTTATGAAACAGTTACAAACAACAATTTTATATGTTAATTATATCACAGTATTTTTAAATCGCAATATTTATTGCCTGTTTTGATATTGAAAAATCAGAAAAGAATCAAATTCAATATTGTTTTTGTAACAAAATTTAAAAGTTGCAATAGTATGTATTGTAAACGAAAGGAGGAAAGCTTATGTGTAACTGGTTTGGAAATAACAACAGCTGCTGCGGCATTATTGTTTTGCTTCTTATCCTCAGTTGTTGCTGCGGTAACAACGGAGACAACAACAACGGTTGCGGCTGCTGCGGCTAAACAAAGCTATCCGCTGACCATTGACGTTTAAATATACCGAGGGCAGACTGCAAATGCGGTCTGCCCTTTTTATTATTAACAATTTACATTAACAAATTTATAGCTTTGGGTTAGCCTCAAAAAACTCAGGTATATATTTTTTGATAGTTGGAAGCATTCCGATTTTGTTGGGAGTATGCGGAGGAAGCTGCCAAAAATCGTGTGCACAATAGGTATTGCCCTCAATAATTGCAGGACCGTTGGGGGTTATTGCAACATCCCATCCCACATATCTTATCTGCGGCACAACCGTTGCAGCCTTTAGGCACATTGCAACCGCTTCTTTTACAAACGGAATTTTGTATCCCTGAATTTTAACGTGTGTATCGGGATGTTCGGTATACACTATTCCCTTGGTTGTGTCACCCGAATGTGCAGGATATTTAATTATGCCTGTTTCAGGGTCAACAGGAGCAAAAAGACAATTGTTGTCGATTACGCTTCCGCCAAGTCCCATTTTCTGTACAATATACAAACAGTGCGCAACCTTGTTGTTATCAAGCACTGTGATAATTCTCATACTGTTAACAGCGTTCGGATACAGCTTGCTGAGTGCCGGGTGCTGCGTGATATTTTCCTCAATTGTGCAGAACTCTTTTTTCTTGAGGTAATCATAAAGCTTATCAAAGCTTTCAAAATCGCTGACTTTTAGTCGCTCGCATCCGATTCCGCATTCTTTGTCCTGAAGCTTACAGAAGAGGTACTCGTGGTTTTCGGCAAATTTTCTTATATCTTCCTTGCTTGCCTTATTCATTTCAATAAAATCTCTGCCGATATAATCTCGGTAAAGTTCGTTAAATTCGTCTTTGTTTTCAAGAAAATGGGCATAATCCCAATTATTCATAAATGTGTTGAACTTTTTGCTTATCATACGCGTCATATAGGTTGCACGCTGCTGTTTGTTAAGGTTATAAAAAGCAAAAATTTCATAATCATAGTAACCTGCGCCGTATTTTTTGGCACAGTATGCCATATCAAAAAAGATGCTTGCCTTGCTTTTTCCGGAGCGTTTGTGAACTTCGTCAATTACGCTGTTCATCTTGCCGATGCTTGCGTGGGCAATAACCTTAAAAATATACGATTTTCCCATTTAATCTACCTCAATTAATACTCATAAATTCTCGGAACACGCTTTGAAATTCCGCAAACTATTTCATCTACATTACTGTCAAGCAAGTCAGCCATCCACACTACGCTGAGCTTGTCGTCAAGAAGCGAAACCGTATCGCCCCTCTTAACTTCTCCGATATCGGTTACATCAACCATAAACTGGTCCATACAAATTCTTCCGATAATCGGGGCTTCTTTTCCGTTGATTATAACCTTTCCTTTGTTTGAAAGTTTGCGGCTGTATCCGTCGGCAAAACCGACAGGAACAGTTGCTATCTTTGTGGGGCGTTTGGTTACAAACGTTCCGCCGTAGCCAACCTCGGTTCCCACGGGAACCTCTTTGACCATAACAACATATGTGTACCAACGCATAACCTGCTCAAAATTCTCTTTAGCCCAATCATCTTCATCAATTGGGCAAAGACCAAACACAATATCACCCGCTCTTACGGCATTAAGCTGAGTTTCGGGGCGAAGCAAAATGGCGGGGCTGTTGGCAACGTGTTTAAACGGAATTGACACGCCCTCTTTTTCAAGCCTGTCCATCATATCGTTAAACTTTTTGAACTGTTCGTGAGCACTTTTTCCGTCTTTTTCATCAGCACGTGAAAAGTGAGTAAAAGCACCCGTAATTTTAAGGTTCTCCATTTTTGAGATTTTCTTAATAACCTCTATCGAATTGTCGTCACAGGTAAAACCGATACGACTCATACCGGTGTCTATTTTTATATGCACCGGGCAAACGGTGCAATTCCACTTTGCAAGTAAATTAAGTTTTTCGGCAGTATCAAGTGAAAATATGGCAGGAGTAAGATTATACTTTATGAGATTTTCAAGCTGTCCGTCACAGGTATCGCCCAGCAAAAGTATGGGCTCAACCGCTCCGGCTTTTCTCAGGGACGCTCCTTCTTCCCACACGGCAACAGCATAACGCTTTATTCCGCACTTTTTAAGAGTCGGATATATTCCCTTTTCGCCATGACCGTAACCGTCACCTTTTAATACTGCCATTATCTCAACGTCTTTATTAAGGTGTTTCTTAATATTGTTTATATTATGTTCAAGCGCACGCAGGCTTACCACTGCTTCTGTGCGTTGTGCCAGTTTTCTCAAATTTCAAACCTCTTTCAATATTAGACATCATAACATATATTTGTGATTATACCATATATTTTATTATTTTACAATATTATTATACTTTTGTTTGTCATACCGGGTTCTGTTATTGCCACATTTTATAATCAGACTGTTATGATATTATTTTGCACAATCATATAATACTTACAATTTACAATAAACAAGCCACAGATAAGGCGGTTGACTTATGCCAACCGCCTTGATTGATTTACTTTTTCTTTCTTATTACAGAACTTTGAGGAATGACGTGGTCTGACTTCATAGTCAGCCGTTCTGTTGGGTGCGGTGCGCTCTCAACCATTATTCCGTCCTTGTTTTCAAGAGACAGGCATTTTGTCAAAAACGGTATTCCGCTCGGAGGCAAAACATCAAGCGTATCGCCAACATAAAACTTGTTGCGTTGTGAGATTATTGAAGTGCTGTCATCAATTGATTTTTCGCAAACGGCAACTGCGTCATAGTGGCGTATATATCCGCCGTTTCCTGTCACCTGACCGGGTTCATGATTAAAGTAAAAGCCCGTGTTGTATTCCCTGTGGCTTATTTTATCAAGTTCTTCCTTTATCCAAGGTTTCAAGACAAAGTTTTCGGTATTTGCAAAATAATCATCAACAGCATGGCGATAAGCATTTGTGGTTACGGCAGTATAATATGCCGACTTTGCTCTTCCTTCTATCTT
>SAMEA3663135__coassemble_326_pt1 | contig 11123 bp, 13 predicted proteins | sample SAMEA3663135__metabat2_low_PE_019 | metagenome-assembled genome bin SAMEA3663135 (sample SAMEA3663135) | pig gut metagenome | biome: pig gut; feature: pig-associated habitat; material: faeces | place: Denmark | collected 2012 | reverse complement strand
ATTCTTTGAGTGCGCCTGCCTTTTGCTCAATGCTTTGAGCAAGCGCCTTGATAGTGTTGTCTTGTGAATCGGTTTTGATTTTTTGTGCAATCACCGCAATTTCGTCAAGCCCCTGTCTAAGGGTTTGAAACTGTCGAAACAGTCCGAGCTTTTTTTCAAAATCAAAAAGCTGCTGTTCACACCTTTTTATGCTGTCTCGCACACCCTGCCGTGTTATGCCCGTTTGAGCGGCAATTTCCGCAAGCGATAAATCGTCGTTATAATACAAATCAATTGCCTGCCTGCCCGACGGCTTTAAAAGCTCGCCGTAAAAATCAAAAAGCAGGGAAACTTCAATATTCTTTTCCATAGCGAAAACTCCTTGCTATGAACAAGTGTAAAGCAAATTTCTTTACACCTCTGGTATTATAATACATATATTGCGATTTGTCAAGAAATTTAGCAAAACAGAAAAGCCCCTCATTGCGAGGGGCTAAAGTATGAAGATATTATTCGGACTTTTCATCCGTTGAGGTTTCGCTGTTACTTTCTGTTGCTTGTTCGGCTGCCGCTTCTTTGATTTCTTCAACCTTGGATTCAACCTTTTCAATTGCGTCCCCGACCTTTTCTTCGACAGCTTCTTTTGCCTGTTCAACCGTTTCTTCCGCTGCTTCGACAACCTCTTTAATTTCGGGCTCAGCCTTATGGATTTTGTTCTTTATGTTATCCGCCTTGGTTGAGACAGAAGCTTTTATTTTTCTTACCGATTCGCCGAGATGTCTGTTTAGGTCTTTTCCAAGCTTATTTTCCTGCTTCGGCTCGTGGTCAGTTTGTTCTTCACCGCTTTCGTGGGATTCCTGCTCAGCCTCTTCGGAATTTTCGCCGTTTGTTTCAGATTCGTTTTCAGCGGTTTCGGTTTCCTTCGGACTGCTTTCCTCCGAGTTTATTTCCGCCTCAAATTCTTCAAGAAGAGTTTTGTCGTTCTCCTTAATCTTTTTAATGGTAAAAGCCGTTGCGGCTGCTGCGGTTAAAGCGGCAACTGTTCCGATTGCGCCGATTATTACCTTTTTGTTTATATCCGAATTTTTAGACATTCAAATCACCTCAATTATTATTTGATATTAATTATTATATATCAATTTTCAGGAAAAATAAATATACAATGCCTGAAAAGTGTCTGATTTTTGGTAATTCAAATTGATAATTTGGTGATAATTGCTGTAATTTTTATTCCTTTGTCTTGGAAGTGAATTTATACACAATCAGATTAACAGCCAAGAACAGCACTATTGCGGCAATTGAGTATATCATCATAAATGTAAAATCAACTTCACTGCCGAAAATATTGAGCTTAATTGCAAACAATTTGTTCATCTGATTGGCAAATTCTGCGCCCGCCTTTGAGCCGATTGCCGACTGGGCGTTTTCAACGGCGGATTTCATAAGGAGCGAACGCATCATTCCTGCAATTTGAGAGCCGGGAACAAGATTTACAATTGTCTGAACCGTATCCGAAAACTGCGATACGGGAACGTATGCGCCGATTATGAATCCTATTGCCGCCGACACCAAAGCACCAAACGAGCCGAGGGATGAGCTCTTTTTGAAGAACGTTGCAATAACCATAAGTATCAGTGCCGAGGATATGGAGCCGAGGGCTACAAGACCGTACATTTTCAGTATTTCAATTGGGCTGTATGTGGTGTCACAGCTGATTCCCAAAAATACAAAGCCTGCCGTCATAAGAATTGCGCTTACAACAAACGTATTGATTACCGAAGCCGTAAAGTATGAAAGCACAACCGTGTGCGGTTTTACCGGAGATGCGGTGTAGTCATAGTTTATTTTGTCTTCCTTGTCTTTAACAATAACAACGAGGGAATTTAGAGCTACCGTTACCAAGGCTGTTCCGATTACACCCGATATCATCCATCCGTTTACAATTTTGTCAATGTCCGAATCACTCAGCAGGTTTTGAAGTTCTCCGAGTCCGTCTTTGATTGAGCCGACATAATTGTCACGCAAAAACAGAACAAATAGTCCGAGAACGATAATTTGCGCCAGCATAGAGAGCAATATGGCGGTTTTATCTTTCATATATATTTTTATGTTTCTTATTGTCATACCTTTGTATGCATTTAGCGTAGCACTCATTTTATTCATCCAGCCTTTTTCCTGTAATGTTAAGAAATACGTCGTCCATATCGCCCTTGATGACCTCAAAATCTTTTATATCAAACTTATTTATAAGTCTTAGTCCGTTAGAGCTGTCGTTAATTTTGATTTTGTAGGCATTGTTTACATACTCATAATCTCTGCCCTCATGTGAAATCAGGTTTTCCGTTTCGGCTGACTTTTCGGTGTACCAAACAAGCCTGTTGTTTGCGTAGAGCTTTTTCAGGTTATTCGGTACGTCATTTGCAAGAATTTTGCCCTTGTCAAGAATTACTACCCTGTCGCAGTCGGCTGTTTCTTCCATATAGTGGGTGGTTAAGAATACCGTAAGACCTGTTTCCTTTCTGAGCTTGTGAATTATTTTCCAAACCTGCAACCTTGTCTGAGGGTCAAGTCCGGTTGTGGGCTCGTCAAGAAAGAGTACCTTTGGTCTGTTAAGCAAAGCCCTTGCAACATCAACACGGCGTTTTTGTCCTCCGCTGAGGCGGCAGTAACGCCTGTCGATAAATTCCTCAAGGCTGAATATTTCCGATAATTCTTTAATGCGTTGATTTGCCTGCTTTCTTGAAAAGCCGTAGTATGCTGCGCGTGAGAGCAGGTTTTCTTTTACTGTAAGCTGTTTGTCAAGCACGGAATTTTGAAAGACGATTCCGATAAGAGGCTTTATTTTATCTTTGTCCTTGTCAAGGTCAAATCCGCCTATGCTCAGTTTTCCGGAAGTTTTTTCAAGCACGGTGCAAAGTATATTTATGGTTGTGGATTTTCCTGCGCCGTTTACTCCGAGAAAGGCAAAAAACGAACCCTCTTCAACACAGAACGAAATATCTTTTACCGCCTCAACCTGTTTATAATTTTTAACGAGATTTTTCACTTCGATTATATTTTTCATAGGTTTCCCTCCTTTTGTAAACCTATAATAGCACAGTGAAAAACATAAAAAAAGCACCTTGCGGCAAGCTGTTAAAAGCTTGGTGCAAGATGCAAAAATCACAGTGTAAAATACAGTTAATCTTCGGTTTCGTCGTTGTTGAATTTTTCAAGCGCATTGTTTATTCCGTTAACAATATTTCTGTTCATCAGGCACGTGAACAGCCAAACAAAGAAATATATCGCAAGGATTGAAATGAAGATAATCACTCCCTCTGAAAATTTGTCGTACCAGCCGACAAGCCTGCCCTCTGTAAGAATCAGGGCGGTTATCAGAACAAAGTGTATTACTACACGTGTATAGAATTGTTTTTTGGTGGGCTCTTTTTTAAAGTAAAACAAAAATGTGGGCAGTGCTCCGAGCAATCCCGTAAGCATTATAACCCAAGGATATTCGGCAGGGTACTTGTAGTCGGGACCGCCGATAATCAGGTTTTGGGCACTTATTACGAACATTACGGCAACGGTTATTACAAAAAAATGGGTTATGACCGCTTTTATTACCTCTCTCACAGAAAAACACCTCACATTCCCAGACGTTTTTTTAACGCCTGAACATATTGCCTTGATATAACCACGGTTTCGCCGTTGGTGAGCTTTGCGTCAAGTTTTCCGTTTACAGACGGAGCAACCGAGCGAATTTTTCCGAGGTTCACAATCATGGCTTTTGAACAACGAAACATTTTTGTTCCGCCAAGCTGTTCTTCAAGCTCATAAAGTTTGAGCTTTGACTGATAAACATTGTCCTTGCCGTATATAAACGTTTTGTTGTCAACCGATTCTATGTAAAAAATATCACGAACGGTCAGCCTGAACATCTCGTTGTCTTTGCTGCCGAGAATTATATTTTCGTTTGTCTTAAGTTTTTGCACAAGTGACAGAACTTCATCGTCAATCTCGTGACACTTAACAACAACCTCTTCTTCAAGGCGTTTGTCAATTTGAGTTATGGAAATTTTGAACATAACCCGCCTCCGTATTTTTATGTCTGTAATCAGGCAGTCTGTTTAAATCAAAGCAATGCTCCGCCTAAAGTCGGGAGACATCTGCAATATCATTATATATTTGATTTTATCATATTTGTTTTTAAAAATCTATTGTTTTATCTCATTAACCGTTAATCCGTCATATAAAAATAAAGCGCACTTTAACGTGGATGAAAAAGTCCCCCGCCTAAGAGGTGGGGGACTTTTGGTCTTTAGGTGGGAGATTACAACTCACGCTAAAACCCTGAGGAGCTAACGCTCCTTTACACCCTTGCAATCTGTTGCAAGCTCTGCTTCTTGCAAGCAAAGCGTTGCTCCGCTTTAAAAAGAATGCTGTAAATTTTTGCTTTATTGAGATGTTAATTATGCTTCGGAACGGTTGATTGCGTTAAGCACGCCGAGAACCGAAGCAACGTTTACGTTTGAGTCTATGCCGATTCCAAAAATGTTTTTTCCGTCGGGCTTTTTAAGCTCAATATAGGAAACAGCCTTAGAGTCCGAGCCCTGTGAAATAGCGTGCTGGCTGTATGAGATAAATTCGTATTTATCAAGACCGACTGTTTTGATGGCATTGAAAAATGCGTCTATCGGTCCGTTGCCCACGCCTGAGAGCTGAACTTCGTTTTGTCCGTCAATCAACATTCTACCCTTAAAGTGAACATAGTCCTTGCCGTTTTCGCTTTCTTCATAAATTTTTCTGCGTGTAAGCTGATATTTCATCGGGTGCTCAAGGTAGTTTTTCTCAAATACCTCAAACAGCTCCTTTGGAATAAGCTCTCGTCCGAGTTCTTCACATTTTGCCTGAACAAGTTTTGAAAATTCGGGGTGCATACGCTTTGGCAGGTCGTAACCGAAGCTGTGACTCATAACAAACGCTGCGCCGCCCTTGCCCGACTGTGAGTTAATGCGGATGATAGGCTCGTATTCTCTGCCGACGTCGGCAGGGTCAATCGGAAGATATGGGATTTCCCACATTTCTGAGTTGTGCTCTTTCATATACTGCGTGCCCTTGTTGATAGCGTCCTGATGTGAGCCTGAGAATGCTGTAAATACAAGCTCGCCGATGTACGGCTGACGAGGGTCGATTTTCATATTTGTGCAGCGTTCGTAAATTTCTTTGAGCTTAGGAAGATTTGAAAAATCAAGTTTTGGGTCAACACCCTGGGTAAACATATTAAGTCCCATTGTTACAATATCCATATTGCCTGTGCGCTCTCCGTTGCCGAACAGTGTGCCCTCAACACGCTCTGCGCCTGCAAGCAGTGCAAGCTCGCCTGCCGCAACGCCGCAGCCTCTGTCGTTGTGAGGGTGAACGCTGATAATTGCCGCCTCACGGTTTTTGAGGTGACGGATAAAATATTCAATTTGGTCTGCATATGTGTTTGGAGTGCACATTTCAACCGTGTTTGGGAGGTTAAGAATTACAGGATTTTCTTTGGTTGAGCCAAGCTCCTCCATAACTCTGTCGCAAATCTCAACCGCATTGTCCATTTCTGTTCCGCTAAAGCTTTCGGGAGAATATTCAAAGCGAATATTTGTGTCGCCCGAAAATTCGTCGGTAAGCTGTTTGATGAGCTTTGCGCCGTCAACGGCAATGTCGATTACACCCTGCATATCTGTCTTGAAAACAACCTTTCTCTGCAAGGTTGATGTTGAATTGTAAAAGTGAACAATAACGTTTTTGGCTCCCTTAACAGCCTCAAATGTTTTGCGGATAAGGTGTTCTCTTGCCTGAACAAGCACCTGAATTGTAACATCGTCCGGAATGTGATTGTTTTCAATCAATTCACGGCATATTTCGTATTCTGTTTCGCTTGCGCTTGGGAATCCGATTTCAATTTCTTTAAAGCCCATATCGCAGAGAGCGTGGAAAAATTCGAGCTTTTCTTCAAGGTTCATCGGGTCAACAAGCGCTTGGTTGCCGTCACGCAAATCAACGCTGCACCATATCGGAGCCTTGGTAATGGTATTGTTTGGCCAATGTCTGTCCGGAAGATTGATTTGCTTGAACGGAACGTACTTTTTAAATGACGGTTTCATAATAAAAGCCTCCTGAAAATTCACACAAAAAAAGCCCCTCAAAGCAATCTGAAATTAATTGCAATTAGGGACGAAAAATATCGTGGTACCACCCAAATTCAGACGCACATTGCTGCGCGTCCCTCACAGACTTCCAACAAAGTCCTGACTGATAACGCTGTCCGGCGTTTCGCATTACATACAACGTAATTCACACGAAAAACTCAGGGATGAGCTATACACACAAGCCTTTGCGTTGGCTTACACCAACCGCCAACTCTCTTTGCCAAAGGGGATTGCATCTTGTTCCCGTCATAGTCTTTAAGGGGATTTGTTTGTTAAAACTATTATATACAGACAAAACAAAGTTGTCAAGAAAAATTTTGTTTTAGGACTTTGTATTTTAAGCTGGAGCAACCCCCTGATTTGCTTTCAAGGGGGCATTAGTTCCTCAGGGTTTAGGGTTAAGATTATAACCCTCGTCAGAATTTTGAATATCGCTTGCCGCTGTAAATGCAGGTGGTATCAGCTCTATGTTTATATTATTATCTTATTTCCATTCTTCTGCTAAAAATTTCTCAACAGTGTCTACAAAAAGCTCGGCATTTATAAGCTGTTGTTTAACCTCAGCTTTTGACACTATATAAAAATCATCATAATCACTTCCTTGACGAATTTCAACAAGCTCGTCAATTATAGGTGATAGCTCTTTGGGAAGAAGTCCTGTTTTTATATAGGTGCGCCTAAACTCGGCAATTATGCCCGAATGTTTTTTTGAATCAATTCCGTTTAACGCAAGGCAAGCGCGCATAGCGGCAAATACAGCATAATATGAGCGGTTTGCAACTGTTTTATAATCTCCTATATCAAATATTTTTTTAGCATAACCAAGGCGTTCCTTTGCGGTATCTAATCTAACCTTTGACAGGTCTTTAATTTCGTTAGGCAACAATAGGAATTCCCTCCTTCATTACATTTCCGTAAAACGGCACGGCGTTTACATATTTATAAAATGTTTCGCAATCTTTTAACGAAACCGTAATCACAACATCATACTCAAGCCCAAGCTCAGACGTAAGAAAAGTAAATGCTTTTTTGTATTTGTATAAGTCTTCTCTCGGAACTTTGGCAAGAATCATAATGTCAATATCAGATTCTTTGTTGTAGTCGCCTCTTGCATACGAGCCGTACAGCAAAGCGGTGTCAAATTTACTTCCAAATGTATTTTTTGCGGTTTTCGCAATTTTTGTAAGAATTTTTTGAAGTTCATCTTTGCTACACATAATTCTCACCTCATAAATTTATTTTAATAGCAAAATATTGTTTAGTCAAGATAATTTTAAATCGAAGCAGAGGGAAAACTCATCAGGTTATACTTATATCATTACAAAAGCACAGACCGTTAATTCAGGTTTTTACCCTTGGTTTTTTTGAGGCATTAATGAAAGATGAAAACAACATTTTGCTGTTATTGTCGGTTTTATAAGAAAACTCGGGGTGCCATTGAACTGCCCAAACGTAGCTTTTGTCCGGTATATACAATGCTTCCGTCAGTCCGTCCTCCGAATACGCCGCCGCTTTAAGACAGGGTGCAAGTTCATGCACTGCCTGGTGGTGATAACTATTCACATTAAAGGAATCGCATTTGAGAAGATTGTAAAGCGGTGTGTCTTTGACCAACTTAACGCTGTGAATCGGTTTGTCATAGGGAGGGGATTGGCAGTGGTTAACATTTGATTTGTGCTGAGTCGGCAGGTCCTGATATAATGTTCCGCCAAGTGCGGCGTTTATGAATTGAATCCCACGGCATATGCCGAATATCGCTTTGTCGCTTTTTAGAGCTTGCATTAAAACTGCCTGTTCAAACCTGTCACGTATCTCGCAGAGCTTGCCGCACTCGGCAATCGGCTCTTGTCCGTATATTTTGGGCGAAATATCGTGACCTCCCGTGAACAAAATTCCGTCACACATTGCGACTGTTTGTGCAATGTCGTCTTGACTTTCGGCAAACGGCAAAACAATCGGTAAACCGCCCGCCTCAATGATTCCGTTCATATATCCCGGCAACATCCAGTAAGAATCTTTTTCTTCATCCACAAGAGCAATCAATCCGATTACAGGTTTTTGCATAGCGTCCTCCGTTTATTTAATGTTAAAAGAAAACGCGTTTGACACAGAACAACTGAATCAAACGCCTTTGTTATGTTTATAATTTTACCACCTTTATATTTGTTTGTCAATCAAAAAGAAAGATTAAATATATAAAATTGCAAAAATCACATTATTTTTTATCAACACAAAGGAATATCCGCTAATTTTGCGATTCAATAAGATGTTAAATGCATATTAAATATTTAAGAATCTCATATGATGTTTGTTTTGCCTAAGCCGAATTGCCTTGAAACACTATATTCGGTATGTTATAATTTAAGTGCAATCTATCGAAAACTTTGCTCTTTGCAGGCAAAGCATTTTTTCGATTTAAGTAATTTAATAAATGATATTATATTTTAAAGACAGGAGATTATTATGGAACTTGTTAATGCAGTAAAAGAGAGAAGAAGTATTCGCAGATTTTCTGACAAATCGGTTTCGCCTGAGCTTATAAGCAAGATTGTTTCAAACGCCGTGTATGCTCCAAGCTGGAAGAATACCCAAACAACAAGATACATAGCAATTGAAAACAGTTTGATAAAGAACCAAATTGCCGATAACGCCGTGTGCGGATTTGAATTTAATTCAAATACCATAAAGAACGCACCTGCTTTGATAGCGGTAACAACACGCAATTTGCGTTCGGGTTATGAGCGTGACGGAAGTTTTTCAACCTCAAAGGGAACCCACTGGCAGTCGTTTGACGCAGGAATTGCCACCCAAACATTTTGCCTTTTGGCTTATGAAAAAGGGCTTGGCACCTGCATTATGGGAATTTATGACGAGAAAAAGGTTAAACAGATTCTGAATATCTCAGATGATTATTCGGTTTCTGCGCTGATTGCAATCGGATTCCCCGCAAGTCCTGTTGAAGTGCCCAAAAGAAAAACCGCAGACGACGTTTTGTCTGTAATTGAATAAGACGTCTGTTTACGAAGTTATGAAAAAAGCAAAATATAAAATTCTTACAGCGGTCTGTATATTGATTTTTGTCTTGGGAGTGGCGGGCTGTCTGTTTGTTGTGCTTTCGCCTGCACGAAACACGGTGAACATTGTGCGTGACGGCGAAGTTTTGTATTCGTTTGACCTGACAAAAACCGAGGACACAACATTTGACATTTACTACAAAGACAGTAAAAATACGATTGAAATAAAAGACGGAAAAATCAGAATTTCAGCGGCGGAATGTCCCGACAAAACCTGTGTTAAGTCGGGTTGGCTGAGCTCGTCGGCAATTCCCGTGGTCTGTTTGCCAAACCATCTTGTTATTGAGTTTGCAAACAATAATTCAGAGGTGGACGCAGTTGCAGGGTAAGAACAATAAAATGAGTGCAAAAAGAATCGCAAATCTGGCAATGCTCACGGGCATTGCGCTGATAATATTTGTTGTTGAACTGCAAATTCCCAATCCGTTTCCGATTCCCGGCATAAAGCTCGGACTTGCAAACATTGTAACCGTTTACGCCGTGTATCACTACCGTGCGTATGAGGTGTTTATGACGGTGTTTGTCAGGATACTTCTTGCAGCCGTATTTTGCGGCAATTTTATGGCTTTGATATACAGCTTTTCGGGCAGTGTGTTTTGTTTGGTCGGAATGTTGCTTCTGCGAAAAATTGTTGATGAAAAGCACATTTGGATTGCAAGCGTATTGGGAGCGGTTTTGCATAATACAGGTCAGATGATTGCCGCCTCGGCGGTTCTGCAAACCGTGCAGATTTGGCTTTACTATCCGGTCTTAATCGTTTCGGGCTGTCTTGCGGGGCTTTTTACGGGTTTGTGTGCACAGCTGCTTATTTCAAGGTTAAAAAACCGATTGGATATATGAGTCGGCTGTAAATTTACAAAAACAAAAATCGGGCGGATGTTCTCCGCCCGTAAGTGAATGACGACAATTTAAAACTATTGTCTGATATTAAATTACATAATCATTAGCGTACTTTTCACGCTGCATATCCAAAATATCCTGAAGCGTAATGCTGTCAAGGTATTCGTTAATAACTTTGTCAAGACCTTTCCAGACAGGAAGCGTCATACAATCGGCACTTCGCTCGCACTCAATGGGTTTGTGGTCAAGGCACGCAACAGGGGAGAGGCTACCTTCCGTAAGTCTGAGAATGTCGCCGACCGTGTATTTGCTTGGCTCCTTGGCAAGCCGATATCCGCCTTGGTATCCTCGGTTGGCGTTAAGAATATCGGATTTATTGAGAATAGGAATAATTTGTTCAAGATATTTTTTTGATATTTCCTGACGTTTTGCAATATCCTTAAGGGCAATATAGCCGTCGTTCTGATGTTCCGCAAGGTCGAGCAGCATACGCAGAGCATAACGCCCCTTGGTTGAAATCTTCATATTTATGTCACCTCTTGTCTTTGTATAATAATACCATATATTTAATAGGCTTTCAAGTGTTTTGCGCCGTGCAAAAAAACGACAGCCGTTATTGAACAGCTGCCGTTGACAGATGATTGTTTAAGTCGGAGCAACGCTCTGTTTTGTTTGCAACCGATTGCAAGCATTGCAAATGAGCATTACAGGGGTTCGGACAGAGATTGAATCCCGACTGAATTTCTAAATAAAATTCCTGACAACTTTGCAGTTACATCTGCAAAATTTATTTTATGCACATAAACGCACTCATTGTGCCCCTGTGTCCTTTGGTTGCACGGTGGCTCCAAAGCAGTTCGCTGTTGCAGTTTGTGCATACGTCGGAAACTGTTATGTTTTCGTTCTTTACTTTAGATAACATTGTTAATGTTACTTCTGTATAATTTTTAGCGTGAATATTTGTGAATCCTCTTTTTGGTAATCTTCTATATAATGGTGTTTGACCACCTTCAAATCCACGTCTTACTCCGCCACCACTTCTAGCTTTTTGACCTTT
>SAMEA3663135__coassemble_325_pt1 | contig 11140 bp, 12 predicted proteins | sample SAMEA3663135__metabat2_low_PE_019 | metagenome-assembled genome bin SAMEA3663135 (sample SAMEA3663135) | pig gut metagenome | biome: pig gut; feature: pig-associated habitat; material: faeces | place: Denmark | collected 2012 | reverse complement strand
AACAAAATCCCGATTTTTACTGCATTTTTTGCGACTCAATCGCTGCACAAAGCGACTTTACCGTTTGTGACATATTTTCATTTCGGCACGAAAGCGGCACGATTGAACCCAGCTCATATTGTGCACCGAGGGTGTACAGAGCCGAGCAAAAATATTCCTCGTCAAGTTCTTCGGGTTTTATGCCGGCAAAACCGTTCGGCATACTGAAATTATACCTGTAATACACCATTCCTCCGACCTTGCACTTCGGACGTTTTGTGGTCAAAACAATTGCACTTGCCTTTAACGGCAGGCTTACATCTATAACAGACGGTGCAATAATTAGGTCACATTCGGAAAGCTCGGACGTATTTTTGGTTATTAATGCCGTAGCTCCGATTTCGTCAAGTGCTCTGTCGGCAACATAAAAATACGGTCGTTCATTTTGCGTTACAGCAACAACATCAGAGCAGTATTCAAGCACATTAATTAAAAAGTCGCAGGCTGTTGCCTTCAAGTCATATATTCCCACTCTTAGGCTTGCAGAACACTTACACTCCTGCAACACGCTAAGTGCCATATTGGTGCAAAGCCTTGCCGAAAACGACGTTGAAAAGAATCTTTTATAACCGCTCTTATGCGGAAACACCAATTTCTCTGAACACAAAAGCTGTCCCCGCTGTGCCCCTATTGCTCTGCTTGCCTTGTCAAGACGAATTTCTCCGCTAAAGCTTGTGTATGTAATATGTTTAAGTTGTACACCTCTGGCCTTGCATATTTCAACTTCAAGTTTATCCTTTTTTAATCTGTCTGCAAGTCCCATTATACCCTTGCGATGTTCCGGTATACTAACGCTTAATGCCGTAATCAAAAAAATCCCCCCACATATCTGCTAAGACAAAATTGCCTTAACAATTTATATGCGGGAGGATTAATTTTGATTAACAATTATTCGTACTCAGTCATAGGATTATACTTAACCCCGTTGTATCTGCATTCAAAGTGCAGGTGCGGACCTGTTGAGTTGCCCGTTGAGCCAACGTAGCCTATGGTCTGACCTTTTTTCACCGTTTGACCCGGACTGACAATAACATTTGTGAAGTGACCGTAAACAGTAACTTTGCCGTTGCCGTGGTCAATCATAACATAGTTGCCGTAACCGCCGTTGCAACCGCAGCTTCCGTTCTTGCCCCAGTTGTGATAACAGGAATTATATGTATCAATTACTGTGCCGTTGTCGGCAGCAACTACCGAAGCACCCATAATTCCCGCTCCAGCAATATCAATTGCACCGTGATTATATGTAGTTCTGTCTTCATTCCAAAGCGATGACAGATAATAAAATCCGGGACAAGGCCATGTAAATCCTGATGATGACGGTGTTATGTCACCGCTGCTACCGCTTGATGAGCCATCGGTATTTGATGAACCCGAGTTATTGTTTGCTTTGTCCGCCTCTTGAGCTTTCTGAGCAGCCTCTTGTGCCGCAGCGGCCTGTTTTGCATAATAAGATGCAATCTTAGCTTGAATTTCATCACTCTCGCCCACTGCACTTTCAATGGCACTTTTTGCATTATCGCTCTCTGTATAAAGATTTTTCAGAATTTCTTCATTCTTTTCAAGAGTGTCATTTAAATCATCAAGGTCAGCCTGCAAAGAATCCTGCTTTGACTCAAGGTCTGCCTTATCGTTTTCAAGCGATTCCTTTTGCTCCGAAACGCTGTCAAGTTTATCGGTAATTTCGCCTATCAGTTTTTTGTCGTAATTAGAAAGAGTTTTTACAAGCTCCATTTTATCAACAAAGTCCGAAAAATCCTTGGCTCCGAGAATTATTTCCAAATCACTTGCGCTGCCTGCCATATAAATGGTTCTCAAACGAACGCAAAGTGCGTCAACCTGAGATTTAATGTCAGAATTAGCGTTATTAATATCAGTCTGCTTAGCTTCAATATCGCTGTTGAGAGCTTCAATAGATTCCCTTGTTATAGCGATCTTGTCATTAAGATTTTTAATTTTATTTACAAGGGCATCCTTATATTCTTCTTTGTCCTTAATGTCTGATTCTGCCTTATCAAGAATACTCTGATAGTCCTTGTTCTGTTTTTCAAGGTCTTCAAGCTTTTGCTGGAGCGAACTGATACTTTCTGCGCCTGCGCTGAAAACAGACATTGATATAGGCAAAGATATCATACATACGCTGAGCAATGCGCATAAAATTCTTTTAAGCTTCATATATTTCTCCTTATTAAAAATTACCATCCGAGAATTTCGTTGCCTTCCATTTTCAAATATTTGCGGATAGACAGGAAGCTTCCTGCAAAGCCGACAAACATACCTGCAACAACAAATGATGCAACTACCGGCAACAACACATTGGTAAACGGAATAAAATCAAACGGAATATTTGTTGTAACAAATACCTGACTTATTCCCTCATACAAAAGGGCAAGACCGCCAACCGAAATTGCGGCGGAAATCAAGCCGATTAACATACCTTCTACCAAAAACGGCATTCGCACAAACGAGTTAGTTGCGCCGACCGACTTCATTATACTGATTTCAAATCTGCGTGAATACATCGTTGCACGGATGGTATTAGCTATAATAAACAATGAAATAACAACAAGCACAATGACAATTCCTATGGCGATTATATTAACCATATGGCTTATGTTAGTCAATTTTTCGGCAAAATCTCTGCGGTTCAAAACAGAATCAACGCCGTCAATTTTCTGAATTTCGGCAACGGTTTCATCATACTTTTCCAAGTCATCCATAACTACAATGAATGCGTCGGGCAGTGGGTTTTTGTCTTCATCAATCTGAGAAAACAGCTCATCGCCCAATTGATTCTTAAATTGAAGTATGGCGTCATCTTTTGAATAAAACGTTACAGAATTAACATTACTTATTTTTTCAATTTCTTTTCCTATATAAACAGCATCAAGCTGAGAATATCCGTCTTTTATATACACAGTGGTTTCGTTGTTCTGACCAACCTGGTCAACCATTTCCGATACGTTTACGGAAAACAGAGTTGCCGAACCGGTAAGCACAAGGCAGCTGACAAGCACGCAAATTGAGGCGATGCTCATTATTCTGTTTACCCAGACATTCTTCAAGCCTTCTTTTACAAGATAGCCAAAGCCTTTCATACTACTTTCCTTTCACAGCTTTTTTGACCGTTATTCGTCGGTCGAAGCGACAGAAATATCATCAGAAAACTGTTTAAGCTCTGCATAATCGTCAGAGTCGTCATAGTTTTTGATATCGTCATAATCGTCAGAGATATTATCTTTGCTTGTATCATCAACAACTCTGCCGTGGTCAATTTTTATTACTCTGTGATTAAACTCACGCACAAGCTCGTGTTCGTGGGTAACAACCAAAACTGTTGTGCCCATAGAATTAATCTCTGTAAGCAATTCAATTATTTCATGTGACAGCTCCGGGTCAACGTTTCCCGTCGGCTCGTCTGCAATAATAATTTCAGGATTATTAACAAGTGCCCTCGCAAGGCTGACACGCTGCTGTTCGCCTCCGGAAAGCTCGCTTGGCTTTCTCTTTCCTTTGTCGGACAATCCGACAAGACTCAATACATACGGAACACGTTTTTTGATTGTGGCAGTGTTTTCGCCGACTGCACGCATAGCGAACGCAACATTATCAAACACAGTCATTTTATCAATAAGTCTGAAGTCCTGAAAAACAATTCCCATATGACGGCGAAGATACGGAACCTCTTTGCGCTTTAACTTTGATATTTTTTTGCCGGCAATTGTAATCTCACCGTTCGAGGGGGTTTCTTCGTGCATAATAAGCTTCAAAAATGTACTCTTGCCGGCACCCGAAGCACCGACGATAAACACAAACTCGCCTCTGTCTATGTGCAAATTAACATCATAAAGGGCGTGAATACCATTAGGATATGTTTTTGATACATTTTCAAAATCAATCATAATTTCACCTTTGCTTTGCACACTAAAGTGCAGTAAAAATCAATCGTCCTGAACACAAAATATCACCTTGTGTTCAGGAACGAATAGGAGCAATTTCACAAGCGGAAAACTAACTAATACTCAAAACAAAAACCTGAACATTTTATTGCCTGATTAAGCAATAAGGCGGCAATTGTCTGTTATTTTCCGGGTTAAACAACTCAAAATATAATCATAATAGTGCAAATTTTATCCGTTTCTAAGGCGGATGTCACGTCAGAATTTCAGAGGGAGTTATAATCCCACACCGAAGCCCTGAGGAGTTAACGCTCCTTTGCACCGTTTGCAATCGTTTACAAACTCAGCTTCTTACAAGCAAAGCGTTGCTGCGATTTAAGAATTTAAAATCAATACTTTGTTGGGCTTGCGTTAAGATATTTCTTAACCATAAGTGCTACCTTAAATACAATAGCGTCTTCAAACTCACGCAAATCAAGACCGGTAAGCTTCTTGATTTTCTCAAGTCTGTAAACAAGGGTGTTGCGGTGAACAAACAATTTACGTGATGTTTCCGAAACATTCAGGTTGTTTTCAAAGAAACGCTGAATTGTAAACAAAGTTTCCTGGTCAAGACTTTCGATTGAACCGCGCTTAAATACCTCTTTAAGGAACATCTTGCAGAGTGTTGTCGGAAGCTGATAGATAAGACGGGCAATACCCAAGTTATCATAGCTTACGATTGTGCGCTCGGTGTCAAATACCTTTGCAACTTCAAGAGCTGACTGAGCTTCTTTGAACGAACGAGCCAAATCCTTGATGCCTGTAACGGTTGTTCCTATACCTACAACACAGTGAGTATAGAACTCGCTTGACAAAGTATCCGCAATTGAGCTTGCCAACTTTTCAAGGTCTCGACCGTCGGTATCAGCCTTAACCTCCTTAACAAGAGCAATTTCTTCCTCGTTAATATTGATAACAAAGTCCTTTGACTTGTCCGGGAAAAGGTTTTGAATAATATCATACGCAGACACGTCAGTCTTGGCAACAATCTTAATCAAAAGGCAAACTCTTGAAACCTCACTGTTAAAGTGAAGTTCTCTTGCCTTTAAATAAATATCACCCGGAAGAATATTGTCAAGAATAACATTTTTTATAAAATTGGAACGATCGTATTTTTCATCATAATACTGCTTTATGCTTGTAAAAGATACCGAAAGAAGTTGAACATACTTTTGTGCGTATTCATCAGTACCCTGCACAAAAACAGCATAGTCATACTTTGCACTGCTTCCAAATGATTTGTATGTGTAGCCGTTGATAACAAACGGAGCTGTAAGGCTGAGTGTTTCCGAATTAATGTTTTCGTTTACCTCACCGATTTTGCCCAGTTCCGAGCAGGCAATAACAACAGAAGTTTCGTCAATAACACCGATTGTTCTGTCAATAGCATCCTTCATCTGGTGTACAATGCCCTGAAATAATCTGTTAGACATATAAATGTACCTCTTTTCTCTGCATTATAACATAATTGCAACCCATATCATATCGTTACAATTCTTCTATATACATATTACACAAAAACGAGAAAAATATCAACCTCTATTTACAATTTTCTTTGAAAATTTTATAAAAATTGCATAAGATGTTAAATCTCATTAAAAAATACATCATTTTTACGTATATTTTAATTGTAATAAATATGATATAAATTTTTAATGCCGTTATGCATTTCGGTACATTGCATATATCCGATTAAATGACTGATTTGTATAAATGCCGCTTTTAATCAGTATTAAAAATTGTCTTAGCTTAATTTTTTATTATATAATAACACACCAATGTGTTGATATTGTGACAAAACATTGTTTTTTGATAATTTAGGCTTGAGAAAACTATGTAAAAAGCGGAAATTTGATACAAATGCCACGCAAAATAAAAAGGGCTGTCGAAACAGCCCTCATTTTAAGTATTATCAGTTTGTAATTGTCTGTTCAGTATCTTTATCAAAGATATGAATCTTATCAAGACTGAATGTGATTTTAATCTTATCTCCCGGCTGAGCAGTAGATGTAGGCTCAACACGAGCGGTAATCGGTGTGCCGCCGATATTTACATAAAGATAAATCTCAGCACCCATAAGCTCTGTAACGTCAACGTTAGCTTCGAGTGTAACCTTAGCCTTTTCAAGTTCTTCAGGCTCGTCGTGAACGTGCTCAGGACGGATACCGAAAACAACTTCTTTGCCAACATAAGCGTCAAGCTTGCCGTTTGCAGTCTTATCTGCAGGAACAGGAATCTTGTACTTATCAAAGTTGAGAGTGTACTCAGAACCTGACTTCTGAACAGTAGCGTTGATGAAGTTCATCTGAGGTGAACCGATAAATCCTGCAACGAACATATTGCAAGGCAAGTCATAAAGATGCTGTGGAGTATCAACCTGCTGAATAAATCCGTCTTTCATAACAACGATTCTTGTACCCATTGTCATAGCTTCTGTCTGGTCATGGGTTACATAGATAAATGTAGTGCCGAGTCTCTGATAAAGCTTTGAAATCTCTGTACGCATCTGAGCACGAAGCTTAGCGTCCAAGTTTGAAAGCGGTTCGTCAAGCAAGAATACCTTTGGGTTACGTACAATAGCACGACCAAGTGCAACACGCTGTCTCTGACCGCCTGAAAGAGCCTTTGGCTTTCTGTCGAGATACTGCTCGATTCCGAGAATACGCGCAGCCTCTTCAACTCTGCGCTTGATTTCTTCCTTAGGGGTTTTTCTGAGCTTAAGACCGAATGCCATATTATCATAAACGGTCATGTGCGGATAAAGTGCATAGTTCTGGAAAACCATTGCGATATCTCTGTCTTTTGGAGCAACGTCGTTAGAAAGTCTGTCGCCGATATATAACTCACCTTTTGAAATATCTTCAAGACCTGCAATCATTCTGAGTGTGGTTGACTTACCGCAACCGGAAGGACCGACAAGAATGATAAACTCTTTATCTGCAATCTCAAGATTAAAATCTGTTACGGCTGTAACTCCGCCGTCATAGATTTTGTAAACGTGTTTCAATGATACATTTGCCATTATAAATACCTCCATTTGTGAATAAAGTCCCTACACTTTATTTCGCTTATTAATATACCACTTTGAACAGATTATTACTATACCGATTTTGACTAAATATTGTTGTGATATTTTATTAAATTTCGATACCAAATAAAAAAAACAAGCTGTTTTTAGTGTATATTGCCGATAAAAACTGACTTTTTGTCCAAATTCGTCATTAATTTACAGCTTCCTATGGGCAAATTGCTATCAAGGGATAATTGTCCGATAGAAATTCGTTTAAGGTGCACAACTTTTATTCCACAAGCTTCAAACATCTTTTTAACTTGATGAAATTTACCCTCGCAAATTGTTACAATGCCGATTTTGTTGTCAATACTTTCCCCAATTTCAAGCTTTGCAGGTAAACATTTTGTTCCGTCGGCAAATATTATCCCATCTTTAAACCTTTTTACGGTTTCTTCGGTTATGGGTTTATCAAGCTCGGCAACATAAGTTTTGTCTACGTGTTTTTTAGGCGACAACATTCTGTGTGCAAAATCACCGTCGTTCGTAATAATCAGAAGTCCCTCGGTATCTTTGTCAAGCCGTCCTGCCGGAAAAAGTCCGCTGCGCTTCATCTCCCGAGGCAAAATATCAATAACGGTTTTGTCACGGTTATCAACAGTTGCCGACACAACGCCTGCCGGTTTATTCATCATAATATAAATATACTTTTCGCAGTTTACAGCCTGTCCGTCCACAGTAATTACGTCTGAATTTTCATCAGCCTTGGTTTCGGGCTTTTTGCAAATCTCACCGTTTATTTGCACCCGACCGTCTCTTATAATTTTTTGCACATCTCTGCGGCTGCCGGCACCGCCCTGCACCAACAATTTATCAATTCTTTCCATAACAATTCAACGGCTTGTTGTCCTCGCCGTACTCTCCATTTGTAATATGTCCTCCGATTACGGTATCCCTGAAAACAAGCAATACAGCCGTTTCGTTGTCAGTATTTTTCAGAGGATATGTGACCTTTTGAACGTTTTTGCCCTTATATTTGCTTAAATCAAGCCCAACCTTTTTTTGAAGCTCATTGTATTCATCATACACGGTGTTAAACTCGCTCGGTATAATCACTTCGGAGCTTTGAAAATTTTCAGAATCCGGCTCAAATCCGAATTGTTCAAGGAACAAACACTGTTCTTCCGTATTTCCGGCTTGCAAAGTATATGTCCCGATTTCATCACAGGTTGCGCTTGACGGCGGCTTGCCCTGCATTTTTGTCATACAGGCAATGCAAACAATTGCCGCTGCTGCAGACATTACGGCAAAAAATATTATCGGTATTTTGGATGACTTCATCTTAAAGTTAAATACAAACACTTAAAAACCTCCGCACATATACATATTAATATTAATATGTATGCCGCAGGCTTCTGTATAATTACTGCTTGTCAGCCGATTAACTTTAAAATATCTTTCGGCGTATCGGCAAACAGAGATGCACCCTCATCCTGCATCGCCTTAATTGAGCCGTATCCGTATTTTACTCCCACAAAATCGACCTTGCAAAGTCGTGCTCCGCGCGCGTCAAAATATGTGTCTCCAAGCATAACTGTGCGTTTTCGGTCGGTTTCAATGTTTCCTCCAAGCGACTCCACCGCATAAGGAATAAGGTCTTTCTTATCCTTACGGCTTCCGTCGAAGGTTGAACCGCAAACAGCGTCAAAGTACTCAGTTACACCGAGAATTTCAACAATTTCTTCCGCAAATTTTTCATACTTTGAAGTACATACGGCGGTTTTTGCGCCGCTTTGTCTGATACTTTTGAGCACCTCTTTGACCCCGTTATATAATTTATTCAGGTATTTGCCCGTTTCATTGTAAAAGTCACGGTACAACACCAATCCCTTTTGGCAATCGGGCTCGTCAAAGCGGCACAAATTTCTAAACGTGTCAAGAAGCGGAGGGCCTATATATAATGTATAATCATCAAGATTCGGAAGCGGTTTGTCAAGTGAAGTAATTGCGTGTTCAAGTGATTTTCTGATGCCGGGTGCACTTTCGCTCACAGTACCGTCCAAATCAAACAAAACATATTTATATCTGCTCATAATCAATCATCAAACTTGCTGTCGGCTTTGTTTTGAAATTTTACTGCTTTAACGCTCACACGTGTGTGAGTACCTTTTGCAATCTCGCCTTTTTTATCGCTTGCAAAAACTTCAAAATGAAATATTCGTCCGTCATTTTCCTTTAATACTGCCGTTGCAGTAACTTCCGCACCGACAGGAGTCGGGCTTGTATGCTCTATCGAAATCATTGTTCCTACCGTTGTAAGTTCTTCGTTGTCAAGAACTTTCTGAGCCAGCTCTGCCGCTGCGTTCTCCATCAGCGCAACCACTGCCGGAGTAGCAAGAACCATAAGGCTGCCGCTGCCCATTGAGCAGGCAAGATTTTCTTCTTCAACTTTTATTGTCTTTGAAAGTGTATTTTCTGTCATAATAATCACCTTTTCTGTTGTTTCTGAAAATTATTTGTGGTACAATAGTTTTTAGACTTGATATTTAAATTGGAGAATGCCCTGCTTTGCTTGCAAAAACAAAGCTTGCAACCGATTACAAACAGTGCAAGGGAGCAATGACTCCTCAAGGATTCGGCAAGAGATTATAACTACTGCTGAAATTCTGAATTAACCCCGCCCTATTAGAGGCGTGGGACATCTGCACTATGATTATAATACAATATTATCAATAATTAGGCAAGTAATGCCCAAAAATATTTTAGGAGTAGCGAAAATGAAATTAGGTATCGTAGGCTTACCGAATGTCGGAAAAAGCACACTTTTTAATGCAATAACAAATGCAGGCGCACAAAGCGCAAACTATCCGTTCTGCACAATTGAACCCAATGTTGGCGTGGTTGCCGTTCCGGACAAACGACTTGACAAGCTCGCCGAAATGTACGACCCGGACAAATATACGCCTGCCTCAATAGAATTTGTTGATATTGCGGGACTTGTAAAGGGTGCGTCAAAGGGCGAAGGACTCGGCAACAAGTTTTTGTCAAATATTCGCGAATGTGACGCAATTGTTCACGTTGTACGCTGTTTTGAAAACGACGACATCATTCACGTTGAGGGCAGTATCGACCCAAAACGCGATATTGAAACAATTAACCTTGAACTTGTTTTGTCAGATATGGAAATGCTTGAGCGCAGAATTGACAAAACCAAAAAAATGCTTAAGGGCGACAAAAAATATCAAAAGGACATAGACCTTTTTGAGCGTGTTATGAAAGCTCTTGAAGCGGGAAAACCCGCAAGAAGCGTTGAATGTGACGATGACGAAAAAGCTGTTTTATCTGAAGTTGCATTGCTTACAAACAAACCTGTAATATATGCGGCTAATATGAGCGACGAAGATTTTTCCAACGGTCTTGAATCAAATCAGGGTTATCAGGAAGTAAAGAAGATTGCCGCCGAAGAAAACTCCGGCGTACTTCCGATTTGTGCTCAGATTGAGGAAGAAATCGTAGATATGGACAAGGAAGAAAAGGAAATGTTCCTTGCGGATATGGGACTTGAAGAAAGCGGTCTTGACCGACTTATCAAGGAATGTTATTCTCTGCTCGGTCTTATTTCATATCTGACAGCAGGAAAGCAGGAAGTTCGTGCCTGGACAATCAAAAAAGGCACAAAAGCTCCTCAGGCAGCCGGAAAAATCCACTCTGACTTTGAAAGAGGATTTATAAGAGCCGAAGTTATAGCATATGATGATTTGATTGCGTGCGGAAGTATGACAGCCGCAAAAGAAAAAGGACTTGTCCGCAGTGAAGGCAAAGAATATGTTATGAAAGACGGCGACGTTGTACTGTTCAGATTTAACGTATAATTAATCAAAATTACATACTCGATATTCTGAAAAATTGCAGGCAAACCGATTGTTTGCCTGCGTTATATTATTATTTTAATTACACATCTTACACATCATTTCAACAAGGAGCATAGTATGGCACTTGACGGAATTTTTTTGCACCATATAAAAAACGAAATCAAAAACGAGGCACTTTATGCAAGAGTGTCACAAATATATCAGCCCAACCGAGACGAGCTCGTTATTGTTTTGAGAACCCATGACGGAAGCAAAAAGCTTTTGCTGTAGTCCAGGGCAAA
>SAMEA3663135__coassemble_301_pt1 | contig 11701 bp, 2 predicted proteins | sample SAMEA3663135__metabat2_low_PE_019 | metagenome-assembled genome bin SAMEA3663135 (sample SAMEA3663135) | pig gut metagenome | biome: pig gut; feature: pig-associated habitat; material: faeces | place: Denmark | collected 2012 | reverse complement strand
AGTTACTTTTTCTTACATACATCTTGTTGGGTTTTCCGGGCATTGGGTCATAATAATCATCAATATTCCAGCGGTCGGCAGGAATTTCAATTGCTCCGTCTCCGCCGGCATTCAAAAACTGCCAATATTCTTCGGGATTGTTACATCCGCCCGGAAAGCGGCAAGCCATACCGATAACAGCTATTTTTTCTTTGAGTTCGGCATTGGCCTGCGCAAGCTTATTTTGCAGGTGCTTAATTTTAGAAATGGATTGTTTTAGTAATTCACTCTTATCATTATTGGTCATATCCTAAAATTTCTCCTTTACCAATTAATCTTCTTCAAGCATACTCTTGAGCATATCAGCCAATTCGTCCTCGCTCATATCGTTAAGCTCCTCATCAATTGCATCGTCATCTTCCGAATCAGCATTAGAATCGTCAAAGTACTCATAAACGTCATTAGCCGCAAAACCAAACAATGTGCGAATTTTATCAATGTCGCCGTACATAATGCCGATGCTGTCGGAATCGAATTTGAACAATGTATCGCAAATTTCCTGTCCCTGTTCAGAATCCAGAGGTGAAATTCCAAAGCTCTTTTCAAACCATTTTTCTGTTTCTGCACCGGACAAAACATTGCTCTCTTTGTAGAACGGCCACAAAACGGAAACTGATTTTCCGAATCTCTTTTTGTCGCCGCACAATGTGTTTCTGTAATCCGCAAATGACTTTAGATACTGACTTGTATAACAATAGTCCGACTGACCCGTGTAACCAAGCAGTGTTATGAACGATGAAATCAACATAAAGAAGTCCAGTTTTTCATCATTTAACACAGCGTCAAGATTAATTGCCGAAACCAAGTTTTCGGATATAATCTGCTCAGAATATAACAGGTCTTTCATATATATTTTGTTATCCCTTGCGCTTTCGGCAGTATGGATAACACCGTTAATGTTTCCGTATTCCGAGTGAACCTTTTCAACAAAACGGTTCGCAAGGCTATAATCGGTCAGGTTTGCATTTATATAATTTATTGTCGAACCGTCGCCGATTGCCGAATTTGAAATGTAAGCCTGCTCATCGTCGGATAAGTCTCTGTTGCCTGCTACTATAACATTGCATTTTTTCGCATTGCTGAGGTATCGTGCAATCAACAAGCCAAGCACACCGTCAAAGTTGGTAACAACATATACGCCGTCGCTCTTGAGCTGAATAGTGTTGCTGTCATTCCTTTTAATTTCCTGAAGCTGGCTTTCATACCTTTGACCTTCGCTGTATCTGACGGATAATCCGCCGCCAACATATGTAAGCTCCTGAAGCAGGGTGTTTGCAACCGATGTACAATCTGTGTTGCTGTCCGTAAATTCAACAAGCTTGCAGGAAATTGCGGGATTTTCTATCTGCACTGTTTTAAACAAACCGATAACGGCTTCTTTTTCAGGAATTACAGTATTTTCAGAATTGAACGCGAACACAAAATTGCACTTGTTCTTTGTGTTCATCAAAGATTTCATTACGCACAAAATTGTATCATACAGCTTGATAACTGACTTTTCGTCTCCTGCTTCGTCCTGTGATTTTGCAAAGTCCCAAAGATACACGATGTTTTCAACATTGATTTCCTTGTCTTCCAATGTTGAGAACAACATATTATATGAGTTTTCATCTGCAACCGTGAGCGAGCTGTTCTTGCTGTTGTAACCAAATTTTTTGCCCTGTCTTACTTGAATTGCTCTGCCTACCGAAGCATTGCCGTCGGCGGACTTAACAGCATTAAACATTGCCCTGTCATTTGTGAATACCAAAACATCATCAATTGATACACTGTTATTTTCCTGAACAACAGGTATCCAGCTGTCGTTAAAGTAAACTGCGCCGATACTCTTTTCAGCCTGTTCTTCCTCTGTATCATCAAGCTGCTCGGCAGATTCCTGCTCCTCTAACAATTCAAGAATATAATCTGAAAGCTTGTTTATATTCGGATAATTGAAGAACAACTGCATATCAAGTTCCAAACCGAATATTTCGGTCAGGCGGTTATATGCCCTTGTCGTTTCAATTGATTCCAAACCGAGTTCAAAGAATCCCTGGTCAGGGTCAGGAAGCCTGCCCTCTGCAAATCCCAACAGGTCGGCAAACACATCCTGAATGTATGAAACCATATTCTCCATACGCTCGGAAAGCGGCATATCCATTATCGACTCGATAAATTCCTTGTCAATGCCTCCTGCCTGACTACCATCAGCGGATTCTGACTGAGAGTCATCTGTCAAAATGTCTGAGTTCTCAGCGGAAACAGATTCGGAAGTCTCCGTTTCGTCGGTGGCTTTGCTAACCTTTTTCTCATATAGCCAATAGGACTCTTTTTCAAACGAATATGTAGGCAATGAAACTCTGTGGGGTTCATATTCAACATAGAGATTTGAATAATCAATTAATTTTCCGTTTATCCAATACTGTGCCGCACTCAGAATTGTCTCATCCAATGCATTGTTTATGATAAACGGCGTATTGTTATCGGGACAATCCACTATACTTTTGGCTTTTGCCGCAAATATTCTTTTATCGTCCTTATAATCATTGTTTATATATTTATCTAATACACTCTTTAATTCATCATATGAATGTACTGCAAACGCTGCTCTGTAAGCAAGCTCAATTCTTCCTACCTGCAAGGTATATGCAAAATCTCTTATATCAGGCAGAGATTCTGTTTCAAGGAATGTTCTGAGCTGTTTAACATTGCGCTCCAAAGCTTCACTGCTGAGAGCAGAAAGAGGAATTAACAAAGTTGTTTCGCTCTTTACGGCTTTCTCTCTCTCGGGTTCACGGTATTCCTCAAGCACAATGTGCACGTTGACTCCGCCAACACCGAACGAACTTACTCCGGCTCTCATTAAGCCCTCGGGGTTTTCACGATTGTTATCAACAACCCATTTCTGTGCACTCGTCTGAACATAGAACGGTGTGTCTTCAAAGTGAATATTGTGATTCAGGCTGTCAGAATTAAGCCTGCTCGGGAAAATAGTGTCCGATTTAAACTGCATCAACACCTTTGTTATCTGGGCAATACCTGCCGCAGCTTCAAGATGACCTGCATTGGATTTTACCGAACCGATTGCACAATACTGCTTTTTGTCAGTATATTTTTTAAATACATCGGTAAGAGCGTCAATTTCAATCGGATCGCCCAAAGATGTTCCTGTGCCGTGAGCCTCAATATAACTTATTGTTGACGGATTTATTTTTGCCTTGCTCAGTGCTTTTCTGATTACCTCTGACTGAGCAACAGGGTTTGGAACAGAATATCCGTTTGTCTTGCCGCCGTGATTTACTGCCGTACCCTTAATTACACCGTAAATATGGTCGTTGTCGGCAATCGCCTTTTTCAGCGGCTTTAACAAGATTGCTCCGACACCCTCACCGGGCACATAGCCGTCGCCGCCCTCGCCAAAGCTTCGGCAATGACCGTCAGACGCCAAAAATCCGCCCCAATTAAGGGTTACATATTTGCTTGGATGCAGTGAAAGGTTAACGCCGCCGGCAATAGCCATATCACATTCTCCGTGAATAATGCTTTCGCAACCCATATGAATTGCATAAAGCGATGATGAACACGCTGTATCCACCGCAAGGCTCGGTCCCTTTAAATTCAACACATAGGATATTCTGTTTGCAACGGAATAAAGCTGTGTGTTTATCGGCATACTCTTATCTTCAACGCCGTTAAGACCGTACGTGTTAAACGAAACACCTACATAAACCGCAACGTTTCCTCTTGTATCGTTTTCATCGTCACTGCAAAGACTTTTTGGAGAATAGCCTGAATCTTCAAGACAGCTCCAAACCTTTTCAAGAAGAATACGCTCCTGAGGGTCCATATATTTTGCATTATTCGGAGTTATGTTAAAGAACTGCGGGTCAAACTTGTCTGCGTCGCTGATAAATCCGCCCCACTTGCACTTTACTTCCGGATAATCCCTGTAATCCCAGCGTTCGGGCGGAATCTCCGTAATTAAATCCTTGCCGTTAAGAAGATTGTCAAGGTACTCATCCAAATCCTTTGATTGCGGATACTGTCCGCTTATACCGATGATAGCAATATCATCGTCCTCATTGCCGTTATATTGAGGATAACTTTCAACCTGAACAACACGGTCGTCAGCCGAAGAAGAATCCGATACTGCATAATTATTCTCTGTGCCGAATAAGACATTCAGCACTTTTTCTCTCTGCTCTTTTACAAAATACTTGCTTAGAGATTTGAGATTTTTATACGTAAACAGCAATGACGAAGGCAATTTGCCAAAGTAATTTTCAAAATACGTATTTAATTGATTTATGTATATTGAATCTAATCCGTACGCCTCAAAGTCCACATTTTCCTGAAGTTGTTCAACAGGAATTTTAAGTACCGCAGAAAATGCCTGTTTAAGGTATTCAACAACCATATTTCTTAGCTCGGCGTCGGTTATGTTCTTAGTTTCAACGTTTCCGGAATTATGCGGCACAAAATTCGGCAAAGCGGATTTTACTCTGTTTACAGGCAAGAACTGCTCCTCAACCAATCTTCCGCTTTCTGTATTTTCCGTTACCCAACAGCGAACCTTTGCAAACGGATATGTAGGCAACGAAAGTCTGTTCATTTTGTGACTGTACAGCTTGTTCCAGTCAAACGAAACGCCGCTAATCCACAATTCCGCAATTTTATTGTAATCTTTGTCTGCCAATAATTTATCGGCATACTCAACACCTGAGTCCGACTTTACAAACTCGTCAAATTGCTCTGTGTAATTATTTGTATTTCCGCAGAAAATACTTCCGTTTGATTTGCCATTTAGATAATCATACAGCAAATCTCTCAACTCCCACACATCGGAAGCAATTATTGCAAGGCGTTCTTCCATCTCGCTTCTGCCAAGCTGCAATGTGTAGGCAAAATCGTCCAAATCAAGGTCAACGTCTTTATGATTAACCTCGGTTTTTGTTTCGGGTTTCTCAGAAAGATGTTCTGCAAGTTTATGAACGGTCGGCTGTAAGGTTATAAAATCAATAGAAATCGGCTTGTCGGTTTTGCCCTTTATTATGTCGCAAAAACTGCTCAGTTGGTATCTGTCCAAGCCCAAGTCACAGAAGTAATCGTCTTCACTGATAACACTTGGTTTTATAGCCAAAACACTGCCGGCAGCGTTCTTTATTATGTCTGCAAAATCATCTGTTCCGAGTGCGTTTTGCTTGTCCTTTTGAAGTTCGTCCGAACCTGTGTATCGGCACACAAAATCAAGCATTTCCTGAGCGTAAGATTCAAGACAATCTTCGGTTTTTGCAGACAAAACAAAAAGTCTCGGCTTTTTCTCGTTATTTATCTTAACTGCGTCATCATTGCAGTATTCTTCAATTATAATATGTGCGTTTGCTCCGCCTGCGCCAAAAGCACTTATGCCCGCACGTCTCGGATATTCAACTTCCTTGCCGTCGGTTTCAACAATCGGTCTTTTCCATTCACCGAGTTCACGCTGTACATAAAACGGAGTGTCCTCAAAATCAATAAATTCGTTAAGATGCCTTGAATGGATTGACGGCGCAAGGCTCTTGTTTTTCATTTGCAGTATTACCTTGGTAATAGCCGCAACTCCGGCAGCGGATTCAAGGTGTCCCACGTTTGACTTAACCGAGCCCACCGCACAATATCCGTTGTCATCGGTGTAATCACGGTAAGCATTGGTCATACCGGTAACTTCAATCGGGTCGCCAAGTTTTGTTCCGGTTCCGTGAGCTTCAATATAGCTTATTGTTCTTGCACTTATACCTGCTTCCTTCAAAGCCGTTTTTATAACATCGGTCTGAGCAGCAGGGTTTGGAACAGTGTAACCGTTTGTCTTTCCGCCTGCATTAACAGCGGTTGACTTAATAAGGGCGTAGATATGGTTGCCGTCCGCAACAGCTTTTTTCAGCGGTTTGATTACAATTGCGCCGACACCCTCGCCGGGCACATATCCGTCACCGCCCGAGCCAAAGCTTCTGCACTTTCCGTCAGTTGACAAAAATCCGCCCTGGCTAAGCTGAACATATTTATTCGGATGAAGTATAAGGTTTACACCGCCGACAACAGCCATCTCGGATTCACCGTTTTTAATGCTGTTGCACGCAAGGTGCAGTGCGGTAAGCGACGAAGAACACATTGTGTCCAGCGCAATGCTCGGTCCGTGAAAATTATAGAAGTACGAAACTCGATTTGCAATTGAAGCAAAGTTACACCTACCGGTCATCTTTGCCCCGTAGTCATATGTTTCAAGGAGCTGATACAAACCGAACATAACGCCGACAAAAACGCCGACATTTTTGTTGCTCAGTTCCTCTTTGGAATAGCCCGCCTCTTCAAAAGCTTTCCAGGTTGTTTCAAGGAAGAGCCTTTCCTGAGGGTCTGTAAAATTGGCTTCAAGCGGAGTCATATTAAAGAACAGCGGGTCAAACATTTCAACATCGTTTAAAAATCCGCCCCACTTTGCATAGGTCTTTCCTATATCTCCCTTTTTGTCAGAATAATAAACACTGTTATCCCATCTTTTATCGGGAATTTCAGTCACGCAATCTCTGCCGTTTTTAAGGTTATCCCAAAATTCATCAATATCATCAGCCATAGGGTATTTTCCTGCTACACCTACTATGGCAATATCGTCATCAAATTGATTATTTAGAACAGCTAAGTTCGGCTTGCCCTTTTTAACGGCTTTTTTTACAGGCTTTTGTGGCACCGAAGAATCCTTTTTCTTGATTATTCCAAGTTTGCCGATTCCCGCAGCTGACTTTACATCAGACTTTTTTTCAGGCACCGAAGTTTCGCCTGCGTCTGCGCCAAACAACTTTGCAAGCTCCGTATGTTTATTATCAAACAAATACTTAGCTAATTCATCAACTGTGTTATATTCAAAAAACAATGTCTTTGAAAGCTTTCCCAAGTCGCTTTCCATTGCTTTTGTCATACTCATTATCGCAACAGAATCTATTCCGTATCTGTCCAACGAATCCCTGTTGCGTATTCTGTCCTTTGAAATATTCGTCTGTTTTGAAATTTGGTCTTTTAAATAATCGACCGCAAGTTCCCACAATCGGTTTTTGTTTGTGTTATCAATATGATTTGGTTTTTGATTATTTTCCATCTTGCAATGCCTCTTTATATAATCATTTTGGCATATTTATGTAAAACCCGGGATTGAATAAGCACCGAACGTTATTCAATTCAGACCTATCCAATCCCATAGGTTACAAATACCTGCTACTTACAATCAACCTGTTTAAGAACAATAAATTGACTGTAATCAGCTTTTAAACCGCTGTCAAAGGCAAATATACCCTCTTCATTTGTAATAGGAGACAATCCTGACTCATCCCTCATCATTTTTTGCGTCTGAGCGTCTACCTGCATTTTTCCGTCTAACCATAAAGGCCAGTCAACAGACAATGTCTTACCAAAACGCTGTCCTGCTTCTGTCAACTTGTTTCTGTATACCGAGAAGTAATCCATAAAGCTGTTCGCAACGCTGTAATCACTTTGTCCTATATTTCCGAAAACACCGGCAATTGATGAAAACAACACGAAAAAGTCTAATTTTTCATCTTTAAATATTTCATCAAGATACTTTGTTCCGGAAATTTTTGAAGCAAACACGCACTTTGCTTCTTCCGACTTCTTTTTCAGAACAAATGAATCTTTTGTAACTCCGGCGGAATGAATTATGCCGTTAATCGCACCGAACTTTTCCTTAACCTGTTTATACAGATTTTCCACATCGTCTCTTTTTGAAACATCTGCACGTATATATGTAATATTCGGGTTTACGGATTTAAGTCTGTCGATAACTTCAGATATATCAGGCGAATCCTGCGCTCTTCTTCCCGTAAGCACAATATTTATATCGCTGATTTTGCTTAAGTGCTCAGCAAAAATTGAGCCCAAGCCTCCTACTCCGCCGGTGATAATGTAGGTTCCGCCCGAAACTATTTTGCAGCCGTCGCTTTTCTCTGTAACGTCGGCAACAGCAAGTTCTCTGACATATCTTTTTGAGTTGACATAACGTATTTCTCTGTCGTCAAAAGCAGTTTCAAATTCACTTAAAACTACGTCAACCAAATTTTCACTTATTTGGTCAATTCCAATCACCTTATAGTTATATCTGAGATTTTCCATATAAAGGCTCTTGGCAAATCCGCCTGCCGCATAATATTCTGCCATTGAATCATCGTGTAAATTCTCAAATACCCACAGCAGTTTTACTTCCTTGCTGTATTTTAGGGACATAAGAGACTGACTGATGTTATAGAGCATATCTATGTGTGCAAGCGACTCCCTGTCATCTTGATAATCCGACGCAGATTTATACACAATCATTCTGTTCACAGATATTTTGCTGTCAAGAATATCCTTAAAAAGGTTTATGTAATCTTCCTGAGAATTGCCGACATTATAGCTGTTGTCATTAATTCTTCGGAAAGACTCGCCCGAGGCAATATGAATAACCCTGAGATTATTCATACTGCCAAGCTTTTTGTACAACACGCCGCTGTCGTCAAACAAAAGTATTGTATTGTTATCGGCAGCGTCTGAATTTGCTTGTGAAAGCTCCTTCTCATTCCATACGGAAGTATAGAAATTTAATTTTCCGTCATCTTGATTTTGACTTTTGGAATTTTGCAAATCTTCCGTGTGCTCAATCTTAAACGACTTTAAGGTAAATCCGTCTATCTGAGCAAGCAATGTTCCGTCTGGCAATGTGATAACAATATCGCACTTATAGATATTTTCATTGTCGCTCGGAATTTCGGTTATATATGCAATGCAATCATCATTTACATTTGCAAAAATTCTGATTTCATCCAATGCAAACGGCAAGAATACAGTATCTTTTTGAGTATTTTTGTTTGACAAAAGTGCAACAACGGACTGGAATGCACCGTTAATCAACGCAGGGTGAAGAACATATTCGTCCTTATCGTTCAGTGCCTTGTCAACAAGTTTCATATATGATACAGCCTGAGTATTGTTATACAAAATTTTGTCAATTACTCTGAAGCTTCCGCCGTTAATCAATCCGGCGCTTTGCATAGCGTTATAACATATATCAGAAGTTATTTCTTTGTCCAAATCAGCTGTGATTTCATCAACACTTAGCTTTTCGTCACTGATTTCATAATCATTTATGTCATCGTATGAAATTCCGCCCTCAGAACAAATTTGCTTTTCTTCGCCGTTTTGAGTAAATACTCTGTAATTAACACATTCATCATCGGAATCAAGTTCGACAAATACACTTCTGTTGCCGTTTTCGACTGAGATTTGATTTGTCCACACAACGTCTCTCATAATGAATACCTGATGTTCAAGACTTACGCTTCCTGCGGCTCTTGCCATTTCCAACGTAACCGAACCCGGTAAAATTCGCTGATTATTAATTTGATGTTGTGACAAATAGTATTCATTTCCTGTAAATACGGACTCAAACTTCTGTTCATAAAGACTTGAACGGTTGTAATGAAGAACAGGAGATATTACGCTTGCACCGTCTGTGCCGTTATCATCGGTAATATCAATAAAGTATCTTTCATTTGCAAACGGATATGTCGGTAATGAAATTTTGTGCGGCTTCTCGGGCGAATACAACGACTTCCAGTCGATTGCGACTCCCTGTATCCACAGCCTGCATATTTCTGCGGCATTATGTTCATTTACAGCCTTGTCAAGTTTTGCTCTTTCTTCGCCGTCAAGCTTTTTAGCAGAGTACACTGTTCCGACAAATATATCTTTGCCAAAGTCGCCTTCAACATAGCTCTTCAACTTTTTAATCAATTCCTGATTTGAATTTGCGACAAATGCACATCTTTCTTCCATCGGCTCTCTGCCAACCTGCAAAGTATAGGCAACGCTGTCAAAATTGCAGTCCCTGCTTGACTCAAGATAATCAATCAGATTCTCGGCTATCTTTGAAAGCTGTTCTTTTGTTCCTGCCGACAAAGCTATTGCATTTTCAAAACTGTCATAAGAGTTTTCGCTCTGATAATCAGGCACATACTCTTCAACAATGATATGGGCGTTTGTTCCGCCTGCACCGAATGAAGATATGCCTGCAATTCTCGGGCACTTCTTCTCAATGCCGTTTTCAATAATTTCAGGCGACTTCCAATCTTCTAATTTCTGAGGAACATAGAACGGCGTTCTGTCAAAGTCGATGTTTGGATTGAGCGACTTTGAATGCAGAGACGGAGCAATCTTCTTGTACTTCATCTGCATCAAAACTTTTGTCAGCGCAGCAATTCCCGACGCACTCTCGCAATGTCCGATATTCGATTTTACAGAACCTATTGCACAACTGTGACCGCTGAGTTACTGTCTGCGTACGCTTTATTAATAGAGTTAATCTCTATCGGGTCTCCCAATGCTGTTCCTGTTCCGTGAGCCTCAACATAACTTACCATTTCGGGAGTTACTTTTGCGTTGCTCATAGCCGAACGAATAACTTCCTCCTGGGCAATCGGGTTTGGAACGGTGTAGCCGTTGGTCTTGCCGCCGTGATTAACGGCAGTTCCCTTAATAATACCGTAAATATGGTCGCCGTCGGCAACAGCCTGCTTTTTGCTTTTCAAAAGCACAGCCCCCACGCCTTCGCCGGGCACATATCCGTCGCCGCCCTCGCCAAAGCTCATACATTTTCCGTTTGTGGAAGCAAATTTTCCGCTTGCCAATACAAAGTATTTGTTTGGATGAATCATAACGTTCACGCCGCCGGCAATTGCCATCTCACAATCACCGTTTTTGATAGCTTGGCAAGCAAGGTGGATTGCAACAAGTGACGATGAACACATCGTGTCAAGCGACAAGCTCGGGCCGTGGAAATCACAGAAATATGAAAATCTGTTTGCAACCTGCGATATATTGCCCGACAATACTTTTATATTGCCCTTGTTCTGTTCCTGTGCGGCATACAAATGATATTCCTCATTCATAACGCCCACATAAACACCGACATTTCTTCTTACCTCTGAGCCGGGGGCATAACCCAACTCTTTGCGTGTATATCCGGCATCCTCAAGTGTAGAGTAAGCGCACTCCATAAACAGTCTTTCCTGAGGGTCCATAATAACAGCGTCTCTCGGTGAAATGTTAAAGAACAAAGGTTCAAAGCCGTCAACATTATTAAGGAATCCGCCCCATTTTGTATAGGTTGTTCCCTGATTATCCTTGTCGGGGTTAAAGTATTTTTTATAATCCCATCTGCTTTGAGGTATCTCAGAAATACAGTCAACGCCGTTTTTGATGTTGTTCCAGTATTCCTCAATACTGTCGGCTTTTGCATACTTGCCCGACAAACCTATTACTGCAATTTCATCATCGCAAATCTCGTTGCTGTCATTGAGCATAACACGCAGAGACTTGCTTTCGGATTCTTTCTGTATCGGTGCAGACAGCTTTGTATCCGCACTGTTTTCGTTTGTCAACTCGCAAACTTTATCCCTGTAATTGTCAATAAAGTACCAAGTTAAATCCTTTAAATTCTGATATTCAAACAACAGGGTCTTTGAAATATTGCCGAATTTTTCTTCAAGGTAATCGTTCAGATTCATTATAAGAATTGAATCAATGCCGTATTTTTCAAACAGAACGTCTTCTTCGAGTTCTTCTTTCGGGAACTTCAGTACCTTTGAGAAAATATCTTTAAGCAAAT
>SAMEA3663135__coassemble_279_pt1 | contig 12165 bp, 10 predicted proteins | sample SAMEA3663135__metabat2_low_PE_019 | metagenome-assembled genome bin SAMEA3663135 (sample SAMEA3663135) | pig gut metagenome | biome: pig gut; feature: pig-associated habitat; material: faeces | place: Denmark | collected 2012 | reverse complement strand
TGTTCACAACGATACCTGTTATCCTGCTTTGCTTGTAATCGGTCAGTTTATTCATGCTTTGCAAAGCGGAAAGTATGACGTTCACAAAACTGCGCTTATGATAACGCAGACCGGCGGCGGTTGCCGTGCATCAAACTACATATTCTTGCTGAGAAAAGCCCTTAAAAAAGCAGGTCTTGAATTTGTTCCTGTTATCTCGCTTTCATTCGGAATGGAGAAAAACAGCGGATTTTCCCTCACCTTGCCTCTTATCAGACGTTTTATGGGCGGTCTTGTTTACGGCGACCAGCTTATGCTGTTGTCTAATCAAACAAAGCCTTATGAAGTCAACAAGGGCGAAAGTATGCAGCTTGTTGCCGACTGGAGCGAGAAAATTTCGCAAATGCTGATTGAGGGCAGAGGCTATACCCTTGAAGAAGTTGACGAAAATCTTGACAAGATTACAAAATCTTTTTCAAAAATTCCTCTAAATAAGGTTCCGAAAGTCAAGGTAGGCATTGTAGGCGAGATATATGTAAAATACTCAAAGATGGCTAACAACGGACTGGAGGACTTTCTTGCTTCGCAGGACTGCGAGGTTTATATCCCGGGACTTATGGGATTTGCTTCGTTTAAGGTTGACAACCGAATTGAGGACTACAAGTTATTTGGCGGAAGCAAGATAAAATACAAATTCTGTAAGATGCTTTTGAACTATCTTACCAAACTTGAGGGTTTGATGATTGACGCAGCCGAAAAATACGGCTTTGTTCCTCCGCACAGATATGCCCACACCAAGGAGCTTGTTAAGGGCGTAATCGGATACGGCAGTAAGATGGGCGAGGGTTGGCTGCTCACGGCAGAAATGCTTGAGCTTGCCGAAACCGGATATGAAAACATTGTATGTACACAGCCTTTCGGCTGTTTGCCAAACCACATCAACGGCAAGGGCGCAATCCGCAAAATTCGTGAAATTAAGCCCAATGCAAACATTGTTACAATCGACTATGACCCGGGTGCTCCAAAGGTAAACCAAGAAAACAGAATAAAGCTTATGCTTGCAGTCGGCAAGGAAAATCTGAAAAAACAAATTGCCGAGAGCCAAGGCAGGGATAACGCACAAAACAAATAAAATACCACATATACAACAACGGGACGAAAAAATTCGCCCCGTTTTTTCTTTTGCCTTTGGTAGATTAAAAATTGTAATAGGCTTACAATAAATGCAAAATAGCATTGTTTCTGAATGTTTCAGAGGGAGATTATAACTCCCTCCGACATCCCGATACGGCTCTCGCCATAAAAACATTAAACATCTGCTCTTAGGTTATCTTATCTGTCGAGTGTAATCTGCAATTTATCCATAGATTTGCCAAAAGAGCCTGCATATCCGTCCTGTCCGTTCGATTTTTCGTCATCGTACTGCCAGCTGTAATAGTCCGCCCCCACTCGGCTCGTCCTGTATTTGGCTTTATAAATATTGCTATTCAACATATTGCTGGGTGTTTCGTAATAAATTCGTACTGCGTCAATCTCCTGACCGTTGCCTGCATACTTATTTGTGTCAGTTGTCGAGAATCCTGTAACTTTTTGCAGCCAACTGCCGCCTTTTACATGCGCCTGATACCAAACACTGCCCTTGCTCACCTTTACGGCAAACGCAACAATCTTGTCACCCGACACACCTGCATAATCTTCCAAATCTTTTACAGTCGGCAGCCAGCCACGCTTTAAAGTTTTTACGCAGTAAGTCACTTCAGGCCTTTTATCCTTATTATCCGAACTGCCTACACTTCCGCTGTCACCGTCAGACCAATTGTTCCAGTTGCCCCTTTTGATTATAGTTGGATAGTCCTTGAAGCACTTGTTTTTATCAACCACTCCAACACCGTCTATGCTGTTGCTTTCAAGATAATTAACTTCTCCGCCGTACTGCCACATTCCCGCATCTTTTTGATAGTCACAAGTTGAGTTCCATTGTGCAACCCAAATATCATAATTGTTCAGCAACGCAGAATCATTGAGCTGATTATTAAGCCAGCTCAAACTTGCGTACAGCATTGGATAGTATCCTGCACTTTTTATTCTGCTTAAGAATGTTTTGCATATTGCGATAAGTTTTGAATTGCTCGGCATACCGTTTTTTGACTTATAACCGTCTGCGTCCTCCATATCGAATGCCACCGGAAACGATGGCTTTTTATTTTTCAGCAGACGTATAACGTGTTCGGCTTCGCTCTTTGCCTCGTCAGTGTTAAGAGCGTAGCTATAAAGATACGTTCCCCATGGCATACCGATTTTCTCGCACTTTCGTACATTGTTTTCAAACTGACTGTCGTCCTGCGACTTGATGTCTGAGCCAAAGCCGCAGCGTATCATAACGAAGTCATAACCTGCGTCCTTTATTTTTTGAATGTCAACATCACCGTTTACCGATGAAATGTCAACTCCTTTTTTACCTTTATAATTCATTTTTAATCTCCGTTCACCTCGGGTAAGCCTGCAATTGATGTGAGTATTGAGAGCACCGCCGCAAGCAATGTTGTTGAGCCTACAACCGCCCAGTTAATCTCATCAAACATAGCTGTTGTTCCGATTGTTGCGACCGCTGTTTGTGCAGCCGTTTTCAGTGCCCTTACTCCTGCCGCTTTTGCCCATTGCTTAAATTTGTTTTTCATATTTCTCAATCCTTTCCTTTTGTTATCACAAACACATTGCGTTGTACTGCATAATATGTTGAAAAACGGAAAGTTGTTCCGTTTTTTATACCTCAAAAGTTTAAAAGATTGCATAATTATGTGCAATTTTATATTGCTTATATTTTATTTTCTGCAATGCTGTGATATAATAAAGTATGCAAGGATAAAAACGGAGATGACAAATATGAATGAAGAAATTTATAGACAAGCAAGACAAGCAGCAAGCGAATTATGCGACGCTGCAAAACTCAAAAAAGGCGATATTATGGTTGTCGGTTGTTCATCAAGCGAAGTGGCAGGCGGAACTATCGGCAAAAATTCAAGTCTTGAAACTGCGGAAGCTGTGTTTAAAGGTATTTACGAAGTATTGCAGTCAAGAGAAATATACCTTGCTGCACAATGCTGCGAACATCTTAACAGAGCGATAATAGTTGAGCGCGAAGCAGTGCCGAACTATGAGATTGTAAATGTTGTTCCCCAGCCAAAGGCAGGCGGCTCATTTGCCACAACAGCCTACAAAACATTTAAAAATCCTGTTGCACTTGAAGAAATCAAAGCCGACGCAGGTCTTGACATTGGCGGAACTCTTATCGGAATGCATCTTAAAAGGGTTGCCGTACCGACAAGGCTAAGCCTTGACCACATCGGAAGTGCAATTTTGCTTGCAGCACGCACCCGACCAAAATATATCGGCGGTTGCAGAGCTGTTTATTCGGACAACCTGTGATTAAAACAAACAGTTACTCATATCATTAGCAAGGGCACTGATATAATCGTCTGAAAATAACATCATTTATGTTGTATAAAAACACAAAAAGTCGGAGCACCATATGGTGTTCCGACTTTTCAATTTGATATAAAACGCTGTAAATAAATTAACCCTTTACGGCACCTGCAACAACGCCCTCAATAATATACTTCTGACAAGCAAAGTAGAATATTACAATAGGAATAATACTAAGCACGATAAGCGCCATAATAGCACTTGTATCAGAATGACCGTAAGAACCGTTGAGGTACTGAATGTGAATAGGAATTGTTCTGTAAGACTTGTCCAAAATCAGGTAAGGAAGCAAATAGTCGTTCCAAATCCACATTGTTTCAAGGATTGCAACAGAAATGAAGGTTGGCTTCATTATCGGAAGTACGATTCCGAAGAAAGTTTTCAAAGGACCTGCTCCGTCAACATCAGCCGCCTCTTCGATTTCAATAGGAATTGATTTTACAAATCCGGAGAACATAAATACCGCAAGTCCGGCACCGAATCCAAGGTAAATAATCAAAATACCCCAAGGAGTGGTAAGATGAAGATTATCCGCTGTTTTGGAAAGAGTGAACATTACCATCTGGAACGGTACAACCATTGAGAATATGCAGAAATAATAGATTATTTTACATACAATCGAGTTAGAGCGATTGAGATACCACGCACACATTGATGTACACAAAAGTATCAGTACAACGCCGCAGATTGTAATGAAAAAGCTGCACAAAATTGTTCTCCAAAACGGAAAGTTGCCGTAAAACATACCTGTTATATAACTGTCTAAGCCACTGAATGTTTCTGATGTGGGGAATGCAAACGGAGATTTACTGATGCCTGCGTTGGTCTTAAAAGAGTCCATCAGTACAACAAAAACAGGTATAACATAAAATATTGATATGATTGTGAAAATCACACTCAGAATTTTCATACCAAGAGTTTGTTTTTTCTTTACAGGCTTTTCTTTCACTTTTACTTTTGCCATTACTGCTGCACCTCTCTTTTTCTTGTAAAGTAAAGCTGTGCAAGAGCAATAACCACAACAACGAGGAAGAAGATAACACCCTCTGCCTGTCCGACACCACGGGAGTTCTGATTCTTATAGAATGTGTTGTAGATATTAAGCGCGAGCATTTCTGTCTGATAAATCATCGAACCGCTTGATGAAACAACACCCGGCGCACCGCCTGTAAGGGCAAGGTTCTGGTCAAACAGTTTGAATGAGTTTGTGAGCGTAAGGAATGTGCAGATTGTGATTGACGGCATCATCATCGGCAAAGTAACATTGCGAAGAAGCTGACCCTTGCCTGCGCCGTCAATGCGTGCGGCTTCATACAAATCTGCCGGCACGCTCTGGAATCCCGCTATATAAATAATCATCATATAACCTGCTTGCTGCCAACACATAAGGATAATCAATCCCCAGAAACCAAACGTGGCATTAAGCGCGATGTTTGAGTCAAAATTCATTAAAATTCCGTTGAAAATAAGCTGCCAAATATAGCCCAAAATAATTCCGCCGATAAGGTTCGGCATAAAGAACACGGTTCTGAAAATGTTTGAACCGCGAATTCCAAGCGTGAGAACATATGCAACGGCAAACGCAATCACATTAATTAAAATTACCGATACGATAACAAACAGCGCGGTAAACCAGAACGCTCTTAAAAAGCCTTCATTCTGGAACGCTTTTACATAGTTATCAAAACCGATGAATGTTGCGTCGCTCGTCGTTCTGAATTTACAAAACGACAAGTATATTCCCTGAAAGAAAGGATACACAAAACCGATCATAAATGCAGCAAGCGTTGGAAGAACAAATATAAGAAAATATAATTTTCTTTTTGGTTTTTTAAACATAAGACTTGCCTCTCTGAAAAGTAGGGGAGCGAAAACCGCCCCCCTACCGAAATTTTGCTATATAGCTGTATTTGCTATAAATTAATTACGAATTGTTTGCAGCGTACTCTGTTGCCCAACCGTCAACGAATGCCTTTACAACATCATCCCAAGAGCCTTTGCCTGCTGCATACTGTGTAAGAGCTGTACCAACGCCGTTTTTCCAGTCTTCGCTCGGCATTGTTGTGAAGTTCCAGCTTACAGGTGTTTTGCCTGCTTCTGTGTTTGCTTTGTCCATCTTAACAAATACGTTGTTTGTTTCCTGAGCAGCCTTGAAAGGAATTACAAAGTTCATATCTGTTGCCATAGCCTTTGTGCCTGCATCGCTTGTAACACACCAGTTGATGAAGTCAAGTGTAGCAGCCTGGTCGTCAGCACTTGCCTTGCTGTTTACGCACCAGTAGTTCTCAGAACCTGTGCAAAGACCCTGCTTAGCTTCGTCGCCAACACCAATGTAGATTGGGAGCATACCGAGCTGGTCGTCTGTCATGCCTGCTGATGTGAGTGCTGAGTATTCCCAAGAACCGTTCTGGAAGAATACAGCCTCGCCTGATGAGAATTCTGTTTCAGAATCTGTTGCAGTTTTGCTTGCAAGGTCAGACGGTGAGCAAGTTGAGTTGTTGATATAAAGATCAAAGATGTTCTTGTAGTTGTCAAGATATGTGCCCTTGATTGCAGGAGTTGAAGTTTCGTTCTCGTCCTTATACTCGAAGTAAATCGGGAGGTTAGCAAGGTGAGTCTTAAATCTCCAGTCAGAAGATTCATCCATACCTGCTGATGAGAAAGCACCCTTTACGCCGAGAGCACTTGCGTTTGCCTGAATTTCTTCAGCAACAGTCTTGAGCTTATCAAAGCTGTTGATATCGTCAATTGACTTAACAGTAGCAAAGTCAGAATCACAATACTTCTGAAGAAGTTCCTTATTATAGATAAGGCCGTATGACTCGATAACATAAGCAATACCGTAAACCGAGTCGCCGTCTTTAAGTGCATAATCATCTGAAGTAAGCTGCTTATAAATATCAGATGTGCTCAAGTCTGCACAATAGTCTTTCCAGTTTGCAAGACCAACAGGACCGTTTACCTGGAAGAGTGTAGGAGCCTCAGACTTATCCATCTCAGAAGTCAATGTACTTTCATATGTACCTTCTGCAGCTGTCTTAACGGTTACGTCAACGCCTGTTTCGTCTGTATAAGCCTTTGCAAGCTTCTGCCAAGCTGCATCCTGTTCAGGCTTGAAGTTAAGATAATAAACTTTACCCTTTGAAGCGTCGCCTGCTGCCGAGCTTTCAGCCTTTGAATCTGTGCTGCTTGAAGAGCTGCTGTTTCCGCAACCTGCAAGAGCTGAAACAGACATAAGACCTGCAAGTGCCAGTGCAGAAATTCTTGTGATGTTTTTCCTTTTCATTTCTTTCACCTTAGTTTCTAAATATTTACCTGAAAAGCCTCAGGCTGACTGCGAAAGTAACGTGCCGTCTCTTTCGTCATTAACCTAAGAATAACACACGTCTTATAAAATTGCAATAGTTTTGACGTTATTTTTTTATTTTTTTTATGCAGTTGCAAATTTATTGTCGAAAATCGTTACAATTTTTAACAATACAACTTGCGTATTATACTGATGTTTTTATACAAATTATTACAATACCTTTCTAAAAAATCCCTGATTTACATTATTGTAACAACAAATATTCTTAAATATCTATTGAAATCGTTCTGCATATTTGATAGAATTTATTGTAATACTTTGCAAAGGATATAATAATATGAACAAATTTAAACAATCGGCATTTTCAAGATTTTTCAGATTTTTTCCAAAGCTGTTTACAGCCGGACTGATGTATTCCGTTCCGCTTGCTGTATTCACAGGCATATTTGTTTTGATAAGTTATCTTACCGGATTTAACAATGTCATCATTTGGGGACTCGGATTAATACCGTCGTTTCCTTTTTATGCGGGACTTGTAATGATAATAAGAAAATATGCGGTTGAAAAACAAGAGCCGCCGCTTTTTAAAACATTTTTTACTGCTGTAAAAGATAACCTTAAAAGATTTCTTATTCACGGCGTGGTTCTTTATATGATTATTGCATTCGGAATGTTTGCAATCCTATATTACTATACTTTATCTCAAACAGATGTCGTGTTTGGCTCTGTGCTTACAATCTATATGATTTTTGTCGCAATACTCATAGTAATGATGTTCTACGTTCCGATTATGGAGATTACCTACGAACTCAAACTCAAAGACATTTATAAAAACGCTTTTCTGCTTGTGTTCGGAAAAATTCTCCGCAACCTTATAGCTCTTGTGTTTTTGGCTGCCGTTACTGCGGTAACAATATTAGCCTTTGTCTTTTCAAGAGACGCTATGTACTTTGTTACACTTGCAATTGTTGTTGCGCTGTATCCCCTTTTGTACAGCTACATTTCAACCGCCATAATATCAAAAGGACTTCAGGACTCCGTAGGAAGTTTTTCAGCAAAACCGATTGACGAGAAAAAAATCGAAGAACAGCGTGGACAGGATGCAATTGCCGCCGCAAACGACACTTCCGACAGCGACTATGTCTTTGTAAACGGCAGAATGATAAAAAAATAAATTTGCACACAAAACATTGCGGACGATTGATTTTTCAGTCGTCCGTTTTTTTCGGCATTTTAAATCGTCACTGCAAAAAACAGGTCGAAAAAGGTAAAATATAGTTACAAAATCAAAAATCCCCTTTTCTATTTATGATTTTTATATTATAATTTATTATGGATATTTGTATATGAAGAGGAGTCTTTATTATGAATAAAAACAAAGTCAGCGTTCAGATTGAGGGGCGCAACTATGCAATAATAACGTCCGACGACCAAAGCTATGTTGAGGGTGTTGCAGAAGTAACAGACTGCATCCGCAGTGCGGCGGTTCACAGCAGTCAGCTTGACACACGTGACTGTGCGGTTTTAGCCGCCCTTGATTTTTGTGACGACCGCAACAAAGCTATTCAAAAAAACGCAGACCTTGTTGCAAAAGCAGACCAAATCATAGCTCACTCAAACGAGCTTAATAAATCCTGCCGTGAGTACAAAGAAAAGCTAACGGAAGCTATTAATGAAAACACGCACCTTTCAAAGCGTGTAAAAGTGCTTGAAGACCAGCTCAGACAACTTATTATAGAAAATGATGAGTTGAGAAATTCAGGCGACAACAAGCAACTTTCCGCCAATCAAAAAAAGTTTGAAAAAACGGTGCAGGAGAAAAAAGCCGAAAAACTGATGGGCTATGTTCCGATGAGACAATATTCTCTGTTTGAAGACAACAGCAAAGGAAAAACAGATTAAATATGAAAAACAACAGAATTGAAATTCTTGCGCCGGCAGGCGGCTACGACAGTGTTGTTGCCGCAGTAAGAAGCGGAGCCGACGCCGTTTATGTGGGCGAAAAAATGTTTTCTGCCCGTGCCTCGGCTCAAAACTTTGACGAAGAAGAACTGACTAAGGCTGTTGCGTACTGCCACATTCACGGTGTTAAGCTGTACGTTACAATCAATACAATTGTATTTGACAATGAGTTTGAACAGCTAAAAAAAGCGATAACAATTGCCGCAAAGGCTGACGCAGACGCACTTATTATTCAGAATATGGGAGTGGCACGGCTGGCACACGAAATTGCCCCTGACTTGCCGCTCCACGCTTCAACACAAATGAGCGTACACACGGCTTCGGGCGTCAAGGCACTTTATGAGCTTGGCTTCAAAAGAGTGGTTCTGTCGCGTGAGATGAGCAAAGACGAAATAAAAGAAGCCGCAAAGGTTCCGATTGAGCTTGAGGTATTTGTTCACGGAGCATTGTGTATGTGCGTGTCGGGACAATGCTATTTCAGCGCAATGCTCGGTTCACGAAGCGGCAACCGGGGAGCCTGCGCCCAGACCTGTCGGCTTCCGTTTTCGGTAAACGATTCAAAGGGCGGTCACGCACTCAGCCTAAAAGACAACAGCCTTGTAAACCACATTGCCGAGCTTGAAGAAATCGGCGTGGCTTCGGCAAAGATTGAGGGCAGAATGAAACGCCCCGAATATGTTGCCGCTGCCGTAAGAGCCTGCCGTGAGCAAAGGGACTTTGGGTTTATAAGTGAAAAAACAAATGAAATCTTGCGAAGTGTATTTTCCCGCACGGGATTTACCGACGGTTATTTTACCGGAAAAACCGGAAAAGATATGTTTGGCACTCGCACCAAAACGGACGTTGTTTCCGCAAACGAGAAACTTTTCTCATCAATACGGCAATCATATAAAGACGAAATACAAAACATTACAATAAACGGAAAATTTACCGCAAAGGTCGGCGAGCACCCTGTTCTTGAAATATCGGACGGAAAAAACAACGTATCCGTAAAATCAGACATAATTTGCGAACAGGCACTCAAAATTCCGCTCTCAAAAGAAAAATGCAAAGCCCAGATTGACAAGACAGGCGGAACTGCATATCATTTTGAAAATATCAAAATTGAGATAGACGGCAACTCGTCTGTTCCCCTTTCGGCAATCAACAACCTGCGAAGAAACGCAATTGCCGAATTGGATAAAAAGAGAACTCTGATTCATAACTATAAAATATCGGACATTAATATTTCTGAAAATTTTGCAAACTCTTTGCCTTTGAACACAAACAAATCTCATGCTACACGGGCTGTTGTTAAAGGCACAAAAATCGGAAAAGGCTTTAAGGAATGTGAAATTGTATTTGTTCCGCTTTTTTCCGATATAAATGAAATTTTGCGGCTTATAAGCGAAAACTATAATATAGGCGTTGAAATTCCGAGAGGAATGTTCGGGCGTGAAAAACAAATTGAACACCAACTTGCCGTGTTAAAAGAAGCAGGCGTAAAAGACGCATTGTGCCACAACATCGGTGCGCTCTATATTGCCAAACAGCTCGGATATGACATCCACGGCGGATTCGGACTCAACATTGTAAATACTTACGACCTGATTTGGGCAGAAAGTTACGGAATAAAAGATGTTGAGCTCAGTTTTGAACTGACATTTGACAGAATCAACAAACTTGGCGGAAACATAGGCAGAGGAATAATCCGCTACGGGTATCTTCCACTTATGCTTTGCCGAAACTGCCCTGTCAAAAGTGAGGGAATAAATTGCAAATCCTGCAAAAAACGCTCAAAATTGACGGACAGAAAAGGAAAAAAGTTTTATTTAAAATGCGACGGCAACTGCACGGAAATTCTGAATTGCGTGCCCGTTTTTGTTTCTGTTAACGAAATTTCAAAATTGCGTACAAGTTTTGAAATTTTGCGGTTCAATGTGGAAAACTATGTGGAAAACGTTGAAAACATTTCGAATTTCAATGACTTTTCAATGTTGAAAGGTAAATTCACACGTGGTTTGTACACACGGGGTGTTGAATAGTATGTCAATAATGTCAAACATTTTAATAATTGGATTAAGGAAAAATAAAAATTTCCTCTTGAGAAATTTAATTTTTTAATATTCCTAATGATAATTTTAATATCGAAAAATAAAATTACAAAATGAATTAATTATGCAAAAAATTGCAAGAAATGAAGGAAAGTAATCATGAAGCTTAAAATAAAAAGACTTAAAGATAACGCAAAAATTCCAAAAAGAGCCACAAACGGCTCGGCAGGTATGGACCTTTGCGCCTGTATTGAACACAACATCACCCTTGCGCCGGGTCAGCTTACAATTGTGCCGACAGGCATTGCAATTGAACTTCCCGACAACACCTGCGCCGCATTTCTTTATGCACGCAGCGGACTCGGAGTTAAACACGGAATATGCCTTTCAAACGGCGTAGGCGTTATTGACAGCGATTACAGGGGAGAAATTTGCGTCGGACTTTGCAATGTTTCGGACAAGCCGTATGTTATTGAGCCCGACGAGCGCATTGCACAGATGGTAATAGCACCTGTTCTTACTCCCGAGATTGTTGAAACAACCGAGCTTTCCGACACACAAAGAGGCGAAGGCGGATTTGGCTCAACAGGCAGAAGTTAAGCGATACACATTTCGACAAAATACCGTTGAATTGGTATATTCAATGCTTTATAATTTTATTTAAATCTGAGCGGCTCTCCGCTATGCCTGCAAAAGCACAAAGGAGCGCCGGCTTCTCATAGTTTCAGCGAAGATTATAACTTCCGCTGAAATTCTCATTGTCCCCTGCCTTTAGGGCAGCAAAGGGCATCTGCACTTAGGTTATAACACAATTATACAGCTGTAAGGAGCTGAAAAAATGTTTTCATTTTCAAAAGATATAGGAATAGACCTTGGCACGGCAAACACCCTTGTTTGCCTCAAAGGCAAGGGCATCATTTTGCGAGAACCGTCGGTAGTGGCTGTTGATATGCGCACGGACAACGTGCTTGCAGTCGGCTCACAGGCAAAAGATATGATTGGAAGAACTCCCGGTTCGATAGTTGCGGTAAGACCGCTTAAGGACGGAGTTATTGCAGATTTTGAAATTACCGCAAAAATGCTTCAGCACTTTATAAGAAAGGCTGTAAAGCCGGGAATTTTCAGCAAACCGAGGGTAATTATCTGTATGCCGACAGGCGTTACCGAAGTTGAACGCAAAGCAGTTGAGGATGCCGCTTATCAGGCAGGCGCAAAACCTCCCGTTGTGCTGATTGAAGAACCGATGGCGGCGGCAATCGGAGCAGGAATGCCTGTTGACGAACCGACCGGAAGTATGGTTGTTGATATTGGCGGCGGAACAAGTGAGGTTGCTGTGATTTCTCTTGGCGACATTGTTACTGCGTGCTCGGTTCGTGTGGCAGGCGACAAGTTTGACGAAGC
>SAMEA3663135__coassemble_277_pt1 | contig 12193 bp, 25 predicted proteins | sample SAMEA3663135__metabat2_low_PE_019 | metagenome-assembled genome bin SAMEA3663135 (sample SAMEA3663135) | pig gut metagenome | biome: pig gut; feature: pig-associated habitat; material: faeces | place: Denmark | collected 2012 | reverse complement strand
AAAACTCTTAAAGAGTTCCGTTTTACCGACACAGACGCTTACAATGTAGGCGATCTCGTTAAGGCAGACGTGTTCACCCCCGGCGATAGGATTGACGTAACCGGCAAGAGCAAAGGTAAGGGTACCGCAGGCGTTATTAAGAGATGGAACTTCCACCGTCTTAAAGAATCACACGGTACAGGTCCCTGCGTTCGTCACGGCGGTTCAATCGGTGCCTGCTCTTCACCTTCAAGAGTTTGGAAGGGCAAGAGAATGGCAGGTCACTTAGGTGCAGAAAGGGTAACAGTTCAGAACCTCACAGTTGTTAAGGTTGATGTTGAAAACAACCTCATCGCAATTAAGGGTGCTGTTCCCGGACCAAACAAGGGAATCGTAATACTCAAAGATTCCGTTAAGGCTTAAGGAAGGGGGATTATAAATGCCAAGTTTATCAGTAGTAGATATGGAAGGTAAGAAGGTTGGCACAATCGACCTCAGCGATTCTATATTCGGTATTGAACCAAATGCAGCTGTTATGCACGAAATGGTAGTAAATTATCTTGCAGCACAGCGTCAGGGCACACAGTCCACTCTTACAAGATCAGAAGTTTCCGGCGGCGGCAAAAAGCCTTGGAGACAGAAGGGCACAGGACGTGCAAGACAGGGTTCAACCCGCGCTCCGCAGTGGACACACGGCGGTGTAGTATTTGCTCCAAAGCCAAGAGATTACAGATTTTCTGTAAACAAGAAGGTAAGAAGACTTGCTATGAAGTCAGCTTTCTCTTCAAAGGCTCAGGAGAATGAAATCATCGTTGTTGATTCAATCGCAATGGATGAATACAAGACAAAGAAAATTGTTGCAATGCTCAAGGCAATTGAAGCTGACAAAAAGGCTCTTATTGTTCTTCCTGAGGTTGACAGCAAGATTATCAAATCAGCTAACAATATTCCGGGCGTTAAGACAGCTCAGGTAAACACTCTCAATGTTTATGACATTTTGAATGCCGACAAGCTCGTTATCGTCAAGGATGCAGTAAGCAAGATCGAGGAGGTATATGCATGATAGCTCACGATATTGTAATTCGCCCGATTATCACTGAAAAAAGTATGCTCGGTGCTGTTAATAAAATATATACCTTTGAAGTTGCTAAGTCAGCAAACAAAATCGAAATTGCAAAAGCTTGCGAAGAAATCTTCAAGGTTAAGGTTGCCAAGGTTAACACAGTAAGTGTTCGCGGCAAGTTCCGCCGTCAGGGCAGAAACAACGGCGGCTATACAAAGAGCTGGAAAAAAGCTGTTGTAAAACTTACAGAAGACAGCAAGCCTATCGAATTTTTTGAAGGCATGATGTAATACCGGAAACCCGGTATAAACCTGAAATAATTATTCAGGCAGAATGTATGGGAAATGCCATTTTCCCGCAAAGCCATCATGAGGAGAGTGAAACCAAATGGCAATTAAAGTATATAAGCCGACTATCAATTCAAGAAGAAATACGTCGGTTACCGATTATTCGGTTCTTTCAAAGGTTGCCCCGGAAAAAAGCTTGCTCGCTCCGCTTAACAAAAGCGCAGGACGCAACAGCTACGGAAGAATCACTGTTCGCCACAGAGGCGGCGGCAATCGCAGAAAGTATCGTATCATTGACTTCAAGCGTCAGAAGTTTGACGTAGAAGCAACAGTAAAAACACTTGAGTATGATCCAAACCGTTCAGCATTTATCGCTCTTGTAGAGTACACAGACGGCGAAAAGTCATACATCTTGGCTCCTGAAGGACTTAAAGTCGGCGACAAGATCGTTGCAGGTGAGAACGTTGATATCAAAACAGGCAACGCACTTCCGCTTTCTTCAATTCCGGTAGGTACATTTGTTCACAACGTTGAGCTTTATCCGGGCAGAGGCGCTCAGCTTGCTCGTTCGGCAGGTAATATGGCTCAGCTTATGGCAAGAGAAAACGGTCTTGCACTTTTAAGACTTCCTTCAAACGAACTCAGAAACGTTCCCGAAGGCTGCATGGCTACAATCGGTCAGGTTTCTAACCTTGACCACTTCAACGTAAAGATTGGTAAAGCAGGCCGTAAGAGAAATATGGGTTGGCGCCCAACCGTTCGTGGTTCTGTAATGAACCCTAACGACCACCCGCACGGCGGTGGTGAGGGTAAGTCACCTGTTGGTCGTCCGGGCCCTGTAACCCCTTGGGGTAAGCCTGCACTCGGCTATAAGACTCGTAAGAACAACAAGAGCAGCGACAAGCTTATCGTTCGCAGAAGAAACGGTAAGTAAGGCGGAGAAAGGAGCTTAAACTATGAGTAGAAGTACAAAAAAAGGCCCTTTTGTTCAGCCTGTATTGCTCAAAAGGGTTCTTGAAATGAACGAAAAAGGCGAAAAGAGAATTCTCAAGACTTGGTCAAGAAGTTCTACAATTTTCCCTGACTTCGTTGGTCACACATTCGCCGTTCACGACGGTCGTAAGCACGTTCCGGTATATGTAACCGAAGATATGGTTGGTCACAAGCTCGGTGAGTTTGCACCAACAAGAACTTTTAAAGGTCACGCCGGTTCAAAAACCAGTAAATAAGCGGAAGGAGAGTATTGCAAATGGAAGCTAAAGCATATGCGAAGTTTGTTCGTATTTCACCCCGCAAGGTTGGCGTGGTTCTTGACCTTATCAGAGGCAAAGACGTCAAGTATGCGGAAGCTGTTCTTAAGCACACTCCCAAGGCCGCTTGCGAGCCGCTTTTGAAGCTGCTCCATTCAGCTATGGCAAATGCTGAGAACAACCATGATATGGATGTATCCAGACTTTACGTTGCTCACTGCAACGCAACAGCAGGCCCCATCCTTAAAAGAATTCGTCCGAGAGCACAGGGCAGAGCGTTCAGAATCAACAAGAGAACCTCTCACATCACCCTCGTACTCAAGGAAAAAGAAGACTAAGGGGAGGTTAAATTATGGGACAGAAAGTAAATCCACACGGTCTTCGTGTAGGTGTTATTAAAGATTGGGATTCCCGTTGGTTTGCAAGCAAAAAGGACTTCGGCGACACACTCGTTGAAGACTATAACCTTCGTAAAACATTGAAGGCTCAGCTTTATAACTTCGGTATCTCTAAGATTGAAATTGAACGCGACGGCAAAAAGGTAAGAATCAGCATTCACTGCGCAAAGCCGGGTCTTGTTATCGGTAAGGGCGGCTCTGAAATCGAGAAGCTCAAGGCTCAGTGCGAAAAGATGCTTAACAAGCCGGTTGCTATCAATATTGTAGAAGTAAAAGCTCCCGAACTCGACGCTCAGCTTGCAGCAGAGAACATTGCTCAGCAGCTCGAAAAGAGAATTTCTTTCCGTCGTGCTATGAAGCAGTCAATCGGCAACGCAATGCGTCGCGGTGCTAAGGGTATCAAGGTAATGTGCTCAGGTCGTCTCGGCGGCGCCGAAATCGCTCGTTCAGAGCAGTATCACGAGGGCACAATTCCGCTTCAGACACTTCGTGCTGACATCGACTACGGCTTTGCCGAGGCTAACACAACCTATGGCAAAATCGGCGTCAAGGTTTGGCTTTACAAGGGCGAGGTTCTTAACGAAGTAAAGTCAAGAAAGCCACGCAGAGAAGGAGGCAGAAAAAATGTTAATGCCTAAGAGAGTTAAACACAGAAGAGTTCAGAGAGGTCGTATGACCGGTAAGGCTCTTCGTGGTAACAAGGTTACCTACGGTGAGTATGGTCTTCAGGCAACTGAGCCTGCTTGGATTAAGTCCAACCAGATTGAGGCTGCCCGTGTTGCCATGACTCGTTACTGCAAGAGATTCGGTAAAGTTTGGATTAAGATTTTCCCAGACAAGCCTGTTACAGCAAGACCTGCCGAAACCCGTATGGGTAAAGGTAAAGGTAACGTTGAGTATTGGGTAGCAGTTGTAAAGCCGGGCAGAGTTATGTTTGAACTCGGCGGCGTTGACGAAGCTACTGCAAGAGAAGCTCTGCGTTTGGCTGCAAACAAGCTCCCAATCAAGTGCAAGTTTGTAAAGAAAGAGGAAGGTGAGCAGTAATGAAAGCATCAGAAATCAGAGAAATGTCCAGCGAAGAGCTTCAGACAAAGCTCACAGAACTCAAGGAAGAGCTTTTCAATCTTCGTTTTCAGCTTGCTGTTAATCAACTCGAAAACTCATCAAGAATCGGTGCTGTTAAGAAAGATATAGCAAGAGTTTCCACAATTCTTCGCCAGCGTGAGCTTGACAGCGCAGCAGTTTAAGAGAGGAGGACTTAACAGTGAGTGAAAGAAATTTAAGAAAAACCGTTGTCGGTAAGGTAGTAAGCAACAAGATGGACAAAACAATTGTTGTTGCCGTTGAAGACAGCGTAAAGCATAAGCTTTATAACAAAATTGTTAAGCGTACGGTTCGCTTTAAGGCACACGATGAAAACAACGAGTGCGGCATTGGCGACCGTGTAAAGGTTATGGAGACCCGTCCTCTTTCTAAGGATAAAAGATGGAGACTCGTCGAGATTATTGAGAAAGCTAAATAAGTTTAGCGGCTTTGAGAAAAGGAGGAACACACTGTGATTCAACAGCAAACCATCCTCAAGGTTGCCGACAACACCGGCGCAAAGGAACTTATGTGCATTCGTGTACTCGGCGGTACCAGAAGGAGATATGCCAACATTGGCGATATTATTGTTGCCTCGGTTAAAAAAGCAGCACCCGGCGGTGTTGTTAAAAAGGGCGACGTTGTAAGAGCCGTAGTTGTACGTTCAGCTAAGGGCGTTAGACGTGAAGACGGAACATATATCCGTTTTGATGAAAATGCGGCTGTAATTATTAAGGAAGATAAGAACCCAAGAGGAACTCGTATCTTCGGACCGGTAGCAAGAGAACTTCGTGATAAAGACTTTATGAAGATTCTTTCTCTCGCTCCCGAAGTACTTTAATTGGAGGTGTCACAATGAGTAAAGTACATGTAAAGACAGGCGACACCGTTATCGTTATCAGCGGTAAGGACAAGGGCAAAAAGGGCCAGGTTATGGCTGTAAGCCCTAAAGAAGGCAAAGTTATTGTCGAAAAAGTAAATATGGTTTCAAAGCACGTTAAGCCTAAGAAAATGGGCGAGCAGGGCGGAATCGTAAAGGCTGAGGGCGCAATGTATGCATCCAAGGTTCAGATTGTTTGCCCACGCTGCAAAAAGCCTACAAGAGTTGCTCATAAGATTTATGATGACGGCTCAAAGGGCAGAATTTGTGCAAAATGCGGCGAAGCACTGTAAGGAGGAAGTAAGATATGGCAAGACTTAAAGAATATTATTCAAATGAAGTTGCACCTGCTCTTATGAAAAAGTTCTCCTACAAGAGCACAATGCAGATTCCGAAGCTTGACAAAATCGTTATTAACGTAGGCGCAGGCGAAGCTAAAGAAAACTCAAAGGCAATCGATGCTATCTGCACAGACCTTTCTGCCATCACAGGTCAGAAGCCTCTTGTTTGCAGAGCAAGAAAGTCAGTTGCTAACTTCAAACTCAGAGAAGGCATGCCAATCGGCTGCAAAGTAACTCTCAGAGGCGAGAGAATGTATGAATTTCTTGACAGATTTTTCAACGTTGCTCTTCCGAGAGTTCGTGACTTCAGAGGAATCAATCCTGATTCTTTTGACGGCCGCGGCAACTACAATATGGGCCTTAAAGAACAGCTCATCTTCCCTGAAATTGATTATGACAAAATTGATAAAGTTCGTGGTATGGACATTTGCTTCGTTACCACAGCTAAAACAGACGAAGAAGCTCGTGAGCTTTTAACACTTATGGGCGCACCGTTTTCAAAGTAAGGAGGGATTGTTGTGGCTAAAACTTCAATGAAAGTAAAGCAGCAGAGAAAGCAGAAATTCTCTACAAGAGAGTATTCAAGATGTAAGATTTGTGGCAGACCACACGCCTACCTCCGCAAGTATGGAATTTGTCGTATTTGCTTCCGTGAACTCGCATACAAGGGCGAAATTCCGGGTGTAAAGAAAGCAAGCTGGTAAGCAAGGAGGAAAAAGGTAATGCAGATTACAGATACAATTGCTGATTTACTTACAAGAATTCGTAATGCTAACTCAGCTAAGCACGATTCTGTTGAAATTCCCGCTTCCAACCTCAAGAAGGCAATCTGCCAGATTCTTGTAGACGAAGGATACATTAAGAATTTCACAGTTATAGAAGACGGCAAGCAGGGCGTAATTAAGATTAACCTTAAATATCTCGAGGGCAAGACTCCGGTTATCACAGGTCTTCGCCGCGTTTCAAAGCCAGGTTTGCGTATTTACAGCAATGCAGAAGATATGCCAAAGGTAATGAAGGGACTTGGCGTTGCCATCATTTCAACATCTAAGGGTGTTATGACTGATCGTCAGGCACGCAAAGAGCATGTTGGCGGCGAAGTTCTCGCTTACATTTGGTAAGAGGAGGTGCGATAATGTCTCGAATTGGAAGAAAACCTATAAATATTCCCGCCGGTGTTACAGCTACAATTAACGACGGCGTAATCACAGTTAAGGGTCCTAAGGGCGAGCTTAAGTTTGCTTACAACCCTGCAATGACTGTTGAAATCAAGGGCGAAGAAATTCTCGTTACTCGTCCTGACGACGCAAAAGAAAACCGCTCACTTCACGGTCTTACAAGAACACTTATCCACAATATGGTTATCGGTGTTACAGAAGGCTACAAGAAAGAGCTTGAAGTTAACGGCGTTGGTTACCGTGTTCAGAAGCAGGGTAACAAGTGCGTTATGAACCTTGGTTATTCACACCAGGTTATTGTTGAGGATACTGACGACATCAAGATTGAAGTTCCGGATCCTAACAAAATCATCATCGTCGGCATTGATAAGCAAAAGGTTGGTCAGTTTGCTGCCGAAGTTAGAGAAAAACGTCCGCCGGAGCCATATAAGGGCAAAGGTATTAAGTACGTTGATGAAGTTATCCGCCGCAAGGAAGGCAAGGCCGGTAAGGGCAAATAATTAAGGAGTGAAAAAGAATGGTAAGCAGACCAGATACAAAAAAGGCACGTGCAAGACGCCATAAGAGAGTCCGCGGCAAAGTAAGCGGCACAGCATCTTGCCCACGTTTGTGTGTATTCCGCTCCACTAACAACATCTACGCTCAGATTATTGACGACGTAGCTGGTGTTACACTTGCTCAGGCATCAAGCCTTGACAAGTCCATCACAGGAAACGGCGGAAACAAAGAGGCAGCAAAGGCTGTCGGCAAGCTCATCGCAGAGCGCGCAAAAGCCAAGAACATCGTTGATGTCGTATTCGACAGAGGCGGCAATATATATCACGGCCGTGTTAAGGAATTGGCCGAAGGTGCCCGTGAGGGTGGTCTCAATTTCTAAGGAACAGGAGGAATAACTTTGGCTAATACAGTAGAAGTAACAGGCGAATTAAAAGAAAGAGTTGTTACTATTAACCGTGTATCAAAGACGGTTAAGGGCGGTCGTATAATGAAGTTTGCTGCTCTTGTTGTTGTTGGTGACGGCAACGGCACAGTTGGCTTCGGAATCGGCAAAGCAGGCGAAGTTCCCGATGCAATTCGCAAGGGTATTGAAGCTGCTAAGAAAAATCTTATGAAGGTTTCTCTGAGAGGAACAACAATCCCTCACGAAATCATCGGTGAGTATGGCGCAGGCAGAGTTTTGATGAAACCCGCTGCTCCCGGTACCGGTGTTATCGCAGGCGGTCCTGTTCGTGCCGTTGTTGAAGCAGTTGGCATCAGGGACATCAGAACAAAGGCTCTTCGTTCAAACAACCCTGTAAACGTAGTTAGAGCTACTCTTGCAGGTCTTTCAGCTCTCAGAACTGCTGAAGAAGTTGCTGCTGTTCGCGGTAAATCCGTTAAGGAAATCTTATAATAGGGAGGTTGCAGTATTATGACAATTAAATTGGTTAAAAGCCTTATCGGCTCAAAGAAAGATCAGATTGCAACAGCCCACGCTTTAGGTCTGAAGAAAATCGGTGATACAACAACTCAGCCTGATAACGCTCAGACTAAGGGCAAGGTAAACAAAATTATCCACCTCGTAGAGGTTAGTGAAGCGTAAGCAAGGAGGTGCGAACTTATGAAGTTACATGAACTTTCTCCGGTTGAGGGTTCAAAAAAGAACTCAAAGAGAATCGGCAGAGGTCACGGCTCAGGTTGGGGCAAAACATCAGGCAAAGGCCACAAAGGTCAGAAGGCTCGTTCGGGCGGCAGCATTCGTCCCGGATTTGAAGGCGGTCAGATGCCGCTTCAGCGTCGTGTACCGAAAAGAGGTTTCAACAACATCTTTGCTAAAAACGTAGTTGCAATCAACCTCAGCACTTTAAACAGAAAGTTTAATGACGGCGATACAGTTGACGTTCAGGCTCTTGTAAATGCAGGTGTTGTTAAGAATGGTTTTGATGCTGTCAAGGTACTCGGCAACGGCAAAATCGAAAAGAAGCTCACTGTAAAACTTTCTGCTTTTTCCGAATCAGCTAAAGCTGCTATTGAAGCTGCTGGCGGAAAGACAGAGGTGATTTAAGGTGTTAAAAGTATTAAAAAACGCTTGGTCAATTCCTGACTTAAGAAGAAAAATATTATTTACACTTTTAATTATCATCGTATTCAGAATCGGTTCAGTTATCCCTGTTCCGTTTCTGGATGCAAATGCACTTGCCGAAGCTATGAAGCTTATTTCTTCAAGCAGCGACTCAAGTACAAATATGCTTGCATATCTCAACACACTTTCGGGTGGTGCTTTTTCAAATGCCACATTGTTTGCAATGGGTATCACCCCGTACATCAACAGCTCCATCATCATCCAGCTTCTCTGCGTTGCAATCCCTCCTCTTGAGAGATTGGCAAAAGAGGGCGAAGCCGGCAGACGCAAAATCGGTACAATTACCCGTTATGTAACTGTTGCGCTTGGTCTTATTCAGGGTACAGCTTATTATTTCTACCTCAAGAATACAACAACAACCAAAGGTGCTCACATCACAGTCTACAACGAAGGCTTCAGCATGTGGTTCTCGGCAATTGTAATTGTTCTCGTATTCACAGCAGGTACTGCTCTTATGATGTGGCTTGGTGAGCAGATTAACAAATACGGTATCGGAAACGGTATCTCAATTCTCTTGTTTGCAGGTATCATCGCAAGAATCCCTGCAACAATCAGCGACCTCGGTATGTATTGGGATTTGGGCGCAAAGGGCTCAACACAGTATTATATCTTGGTTCCGCTCTGGGTTCTTATCTTTGTTGCTGTTATTTGGATTATTACATTCATGCAGGACAGCGAAAGAAGAATCCCGATTCAGTATGCAAAACGTGTTGTAGGAAGAAAAATGTACGGCGGTCAGTCAAGCCACCTTCCAATCAAGGTTGCTCTCGGCGGCGTACTTCCAATCATCTTTGCAAGCTCAATTTTATCAATCCCGGGTACAATCAACCTCTTCATCGGCTTGAAAGAGACCGACGGATTCTGGGGCGCATTCTTTGCAGCCTTTAACACAAACGGCTGGTTGTATATCCTGTTATATTTCTTACTCATTATAATGTTCGCTTATTTCTATACAACAATTCAGTACAATCCTGTTGAAATGGCTAACAACCTTAAGTCGAACAACGGTACGGTTCCCGGTATTCGTCCGGGTGCTCCGACAGCAGAGTATATCAGAAATATTCTTTCAAGAATCACTCTCATCGGCGCTCTTTTCCTTGCTGTAATCGCTTTGGTTCCGCATATTTACGGCGCAGTAACAGGAATGGGCAGAATGGCAGTAGGCGGTACATCAATCATCATTATCGTTGGTGTTGCACTTGAAACAGTAAAACAGCTCGAATCTCAGATGATGATGCGTCACTACAAAGGTTTTCTTGACTAATCACTGAAAAAGGAGTATAATAATATGAACATTATTATGTTGGGTGCTCCCGGTGCAGGTAAAGGCACACAAGCTGCTGTACTCAGCGAGCACTTTGGTATTCCCACAATTTCAACCGGAAACATGATCCGTGAAGCGTTGAAAAACGGCACAGAAATGGGACTTAAAGCAAAATCCTTTATGGATGAAGGCAAGCTTGTTCCAGATGAAGTTGTTATCGGCATCGTTAAGGAAAGACTTTCCGAAGACGACTGCAAGAAGGGCTTTATTCTTGACGGCTTCCCAAGAACCATTCCTCAGGCCGAGGCTCTGGACGATATGGGCGTTGATATTCAGTATGTTATCAACATCAACATTTCTGATGAAAGAATTATCAACCGTATGTCCGGACGCCGTGTTTGTGAAAATTGCGGCAGACCTTATCACATTGTGAACTTAAAGCCTAAAAAAGAAGGCGTCTGCGACGATTGCAACGGCACCCTTGTTCAACGCAAGGACGACCACCCGGATACCGTGCTTGCACGTCTTAAGGTTTATCACACAGAAACCGAACCGCTTGTCGGCTACTACAAAAAGCAGGGCAAACTTGTTGATGTAGAGGGACAGGACTCGGTTGATGATACAACCGCAGCTGTTCTTAAGGTAATCGAGGCGTAAGCATGGTAACAATTAAAACAGCACGGGAACTTTCAAAAATGAAAGACGCCTGCAGAATTTCTGCCGAGGCGCTGCGTGTTGCGGGAGAGGCTGTAAAGCCCGGTGTTACAACTTATGAAATAGACACAATTGTCCGTAATTATATCGAGAAACAAGGGGCTACTCCCTCGTTTCTCGGTTATGGCGGTTTTCCTGCAAGTGCATGCATTTCCGTTAATAACGTGGTTATCCATGGCATACCAAGCAAGAAATGCGTTCTGAGAGAAGGCGACATAGTAAGCGTTGATGTTGGCGCGTACTACGAGGGATTTCACGGCGACAACGCCTACACATTTCCCTGCGGTGAAGTGAGTGCAAAGGCACAGGCTTTGCTTGACGCTACAAGAGAGGGCTTGAATATGGGAATAGCTCAGGCTCTTGTCGGTAACCGAATCGGTGATATCGGCAGCGCAGTTCAAAAGTATGTCGAAGCTCGCAGTTACTCGGTGGTACGAGATTTTGTCGGCCACGGCGTAGGTGCGAAACTGCACGAAGACCCAAGCGTACCAAACTACGGTACTCCGGGCAGAGGCGTAAGGCTTTTGCCGGGAATGACAATCGCCATTGAACCCATGATAAACGAAGGCACATTTGAAGTGCGTGTGCTTGATGACAAGTGGACCACCGTTACAAAAGACGGCAAGTTGTCCGCCCATTTTGAACACACGGTTGCCATCACTCCCGATGGTCCCAAGATTATGACCTTGTGTGATTAAAGGTGATTTATGAGCATAGTTAAGGGCAGTATAGTCAGGGCAAAGTCGGGACGAGAGAAAAACGGCTTTTTTGTCGTTTTGGATTGCAACGAAAAGTTTGCATATATTGCAGACGGAAAAAGGCGAAAAGTCGAGGCTCCAAAGAAAAAGAGCCTGATTCACCTTTCTTCAACCAACACGGTTGTTAAGGGTTCAATAGAAACCAATCCGCAGATTAAACGAGTTTTAAATGATTTTATCAAAAACGGAGGTTAAACGGTATGTCAAAACAAGATGTAATTGAAGTAGAAGGTATCGTTAAGGAGGCTCTTCCAAACGCCCAATTCAAGGTAGAGCTTCAGAACGGTCACGTGATATCAGCTGTTATTTCGGGCAAGCTGAGAATGAATTTCATTCGCATTTTGCCGGGCGATAAGGTAACGGTGGAGATGTCCCCGTATGACCTTAGCAGAGGAAGAATTACCTGGCGTTCAAAGTAACAAAGGGTGAACACGACTTTTAAGAAAGGAATGATTCAGATGAAAGTCAGACCTTCAGTAAAGAAAATGTGCGATAAGTGCAAAGTAATAAAAAGAAAAGGTAAGATTTTAGTTATTTGCGAAAACCCAAAGCATAAACAGCGTCAGGGCTAATCAAAAATCTTACAAAACATTTATTTAAAAATTATGGAGGTGCAACTGAATGGCTCGTATAGCAGGTGTTGACTTACCAAGAGATAAAAGAGTTGAAATCGGTTTAACTTATATCTACGGTATCGGCCGTAAGACTGCAGACGACATTATTGCTGCAACAGGCGTTAATCCTGACACTCGTGTCAGAGATTTGACTGAAGAAGATATTGCAAAGCTCAGAGAATATATTGAGCACCACTGCCGCGTTGAAGGTGACCTTCGCCGTGACATCGCTTATGATATTAAAAGACTTATTGATATTGGT
>SAMEA3663135__coassemble_255_pt1 | contig 12756 bp, 13 predicted proteins | sample SAMEA3663135__metabat2_low_PE_019 | metagenome-assembled genome bin SAMEA3663135 (sample SAMEA3663135) | pig gut metagenome | biome: pig gut; feature: pig-associated habitat; material: faeces | place: Denmark | collected 2012 | reverse complement strand
TGAAGAACAGCGTTTTGCAGCAATTTCTTCCTGCACGTCAAGCAATTCTCTGAACCATTTCGATTTTTCTTCATAAGGAATCGGGTCGTCCATTTTTTCAGCCGGAGTACCTTTTCTTGGTGAAAAAATAAATGTAAACAATGAAGTAAATTCAACTTCTTTTATGAGCGAAAGAGTTTGTTTGAAATCTTCATAGGTTTCACCCGGAAAACCGACAATTATATCGCTTGTAAGTGACAGACCGTCAATCTTTTCCTTGGCATAATTTATTGTTTCAAGGTATTTCTTTCTGTCATAATGGCGGTTCATAGCTTTTAAGATTCTGTCCGAACCGCTTTGAAAAGGAAGGTGAAGATGTCTGCTTATATGAGTTCCGTCGGCAATTGCGTCAATCAATTCTTTTGAGCAATCCTTAGGATGCGAAGTCATAAATCTGAGCCAGTAGTCGCCGTCAATTGAATCAATGCTCTTAAGAAGCTGAGCGAACGACACCTTGTTTTCAAGGGTTTTGCCGTAAGAATTGACATTTTGACCGAGCAATGTAATATCCTTATACCCGGACTTTATCATTTGACTTGCTTCGCTTATAATAATATCCTTTTCACGGCTGCGTTCTCTGCCGCGTACATACGGCACAATACAGTATGTGCAAAAATTATTGCAACCATACATTATTGGAAGCCAACCCTTAAAAGTGCCGTCACGGCGAACGGGAATACCCTCGTATATCTTATTATCGTCATTACCGCGTTCAAACACACGCTTGCCGTTTACAAGTGAATTGTACATAAGCTCAGGAAAATGATGCAGAGAATGTGTTCCGAAAACAAGACCGACAAAAGGAAAACTTTTATAAATTCTGTTTGCAACGTGCTCCTGCTCCATCATACAACCGCAAAGTGCAATTAAAATCTGGGGATGTTTGCGCTTTAGGTTTTTGAGAGCACCGACATTGCCGAAGACCCTGTCTTCTGCGTGTTCACGAACCGCACAGGTGTTAAAAAGGATAAAATCGGCGTTATCCGGAGAATCTGCAAAGTCAAATCCTGAGTCGCTTAGCATACCCTTTATTTTTTCGCTGTCGGCAACATTCTGTTGGCAACCGTAGGTGCGAATATAAGCAAGGGGCTTTTCTCCCCTTTTTCGTATTTCCATAATTTCCGCAATCAATTTCATATATTCTGACTGCGAATCAGACAGTTTATCCGGTTGGACAAGAGTTTCAGCCAAATAAATGCCTCCTAACCCATTATTAGTATTATCTTTGCTATTATACCACAAGATATATAGATTTTCAACCTAATTTGGCAGTAAAATATTTAATTACTTCATCTGATAAAGATTGCCGTAGGACGACGGAACCGAGCCGACAATTACCGTTTGAGCTATCTCATAGTCTGTTGTGTAAGTAATGGAACCCATATAATCAAGAGAAACTGTATTAATCTTGGAAGTTAAAAGAAGCTTTATGTGGTGAACGGTCTGATTTATTCCTGCGTGTTCAAATGTACTGATAATTTCCGAATTGAAGCTTCCTGTAATACTTGTGCTAAAACTTAACATAGGACCTGCACCCGACAAAACCGAAATATTTGTAAAGGCTCCAAAAGGAATATTTACTTCGCAATCATAAATTTTTGCAATCTCTTCCTGAGCGGATTCAGTGACCGCTACCTTGATTTTGTCAAGCTTTATGGTATCGGTCTCTATTGATTGCACATTACCTGATTCAGAATATTTTATCAATGCAATATCGTTATAACTGTAATTTAGTTTCTCAAGGGCATTACTTACTGCTTGGCTGATTGCTCTGCTGGACATAATTTCCGATTGATCACGTACAAACTCAGGCACAAATTCTTCAAGCTGACTTTCGCAAAGAACAATTAATCCTACCGTAAAGGTAATGAGAATTACAGACAATCTGAAAACAAATCTTTTAAGCCTGAAAAACCTTTTCTTCCGTTTACAGCGATAAATCAAAAAAACACCCCTCGTATATAATATACAAAGGGTGTAATTATGTTAAATTTTATTCAACGTCTGCTTCAGCGTCATCAGCTGTATGAGAACATTCCTCACAATCACAACCGTGACCGCATTCATCTTCATCAAAGAGATCTGAAAAATCAAACTCGAGAAGTTCGCCACAGTTTGGACACTCAATTTCGCCTTCAAGAAGAACATCTTCGGAAACATTGAGCTTCTGTCCGCAAGAACCGCAGGTTACCTCATAAAAAGGATTTTCTTCGTCTTCATAATCTTCTTCATCGTCGCAATCACAACAATCATCGCAACCGCAGTCACAATCATCATCAAAAAGCTCAGTCTCGACATCAGCCAAATCCTGGTCAATTTCATCAACCTGACCGCTTAAGTCGTCGTACAAATCTTCCATATCATTTACTGAATATGAGATATCGTCAAGCAAATCAAGGATTGCGTTGATAACCTTAACCTCCGGCTTTGACTCGTCAAGGTTAAGTCCTTCGGCAAGACCTTTGATGTAAGAAATTTTTTCAGTTAAATTCATATTTTTCTCCCGCAGAGATTAAGCTCTGCCCATATACTCGCCTGTTCTTGTGTCAATCTGAATAACTTCGCCCTCGTCAATAAAGAGAGGAACCTTAATTTCTGCACCTGTTTCAAGAACAGCCGGCTTTGTTGCGTTTGTGGCTGTGTCGCCCTTGAAGCCCGGATCAGTCTTTGTAACCTTAAGTTCTACAAAGTTTGGCGGCTCAACACCGAACACATTGCCTTTGTATGAAAGCACCTTACAAACCATATTTTCTTTAACAAACTTAAAGCTGTCGCCGAGAACACTTTTGTTTATAGGGAGCTGTTCCCAAGTTTCTGTATCCATAAAGTAATAAAGATCACCGTCTGAATAGCTGTACTCCATATCCTTTCTGTCAATAAATGCAGTAGGATATTTATCATTAGGGTTGAAAGTTTTTTCAACAACTGCACCTGTAATTACATTTCTGATTTTAGTTCTTACAAAAGCAGCACCTTTACCCGGCTTTACATGCTGGAATTCAATAATTGAAACAACCTGTCCGTCCATTTCAAATGTAACGCCGTTTCTGAAATCACCTGCTGAAATCATTATTATAACCTCCTGATTATATTTTATACAGTAAAATTCACTGTAACAATATCAAATAACATTATACATAAAACTAATTAAAAATGCAAGCATTTTATAGTATTATGAGTTCTTTCGGCAAATTCACAAAGTTGTGACAGCCGTATTCGGTAACGCAAAGCATATCTTCTATTCTTACGCCGAATTTGTTCGGAAGATAAATTCCCGGTTCATCGGTTATTATCATTCCGCTTTTTAAAACCGTATTGCTTCTGTAAGATACGGTTGGTGCCTCGTGAATTTCAAGTCCTACACCGTGTCCTGTTGCATGACCGAAATAATCGCCGTATCCTGCTTGCTTTATCACATTGCGTGCGGCGTTATCAATATCGCTGCACAAAGCTCCCTGCTTAACGGATTTCAGTGCAGTCAGCTGAGCATTAAGCACAATATTATACACAGAACGCATTTCATCGCTTGCACTTTTCACCACAACAGTTCTGGTGGTGTCACTGCAATAGCCGTCATACACAGCGCCAAAATCACAGGTAAAGAAATCGCCCTCCTGTATTCTGTCTCCCGACGGAACACCGTGCGGCAACGAAGTCTTTTTTCCGGTAATTGTAATTAAATCAAACGAAGCCTTTTGTGCGCCGTAAAGCTTCATATAATATTCAAGGCGGGCAGCAATATCGCTTTCTTTTGCGCCGGGCTTAACGTAGTTGAGAGTCTCCAAGTACGCATTTTCCGCAATATTCTGCGCTGTTTGTATTTTGTCAATTTCGACTTCATCTTTAATGCATCTTATTTCAGAAATCAAATTGTCAAGCCCCGAACTTGAAAAAGAAGCTATCCCTTCTTTTTCAAAGGCGTTTTTAAAAAGCTCAAAACGGGCAACGGTGATTGCGGACGCCTCAAAATACAAAGATTTAACGTTTAACGACTTGCACACATCGGAAACATCCGATGACAGTTTCTTGAAACAAACCACTTCGCAATTCTCGGCATACTTTTGTGCGGCCTCAAAATATCTGAAGTCAACAAACAAATATGACTTGTCTGAAGAGATGAGCATAACGCCCTCACTGTGTAAAAAGCCGGAAAAATATCCGACATTGACCTCGTTTGTTAAAAGAACAGCTTCATCGGAATTTTTCAGAATTTTTCTTAAAGAATCCACTCTGGATTCAAATTGTTTTTCCATTAAATCAAGTCCTTCAGTGCATTTATTGCAAGAAAATAACTGTTCTTTCCGAATCCTGCAATTTGTCCGACGCAAACCGGAGCTATAACAGAAGTATGTCTGAACTCTTCTCTTGCATGAATATTTGACATATGAACTTCAATGTAGGGGATTTTTACACAAGCTATTGCATCACGCAAAGCATAGCTGTAATGTGTTAAAGCACCAGCATTGATTACAACGCCTGCATAACTGTCTTTGGAAGCGTGAATTTTATCTATGAGGTCACCCTCATGGTTTGACTGAAAGACATCAGCGGAGAAGCCGCATTTTTCGGCATAGTCTTTAATCTGTGCATCTATACTTTGTGCAGATTCCTCGCCATAAATTCCTTTTTCCCGTACTCCGACCATATTAAGGTTCGGACCGAGCAGAACAAGTATTTTTTTCATAAACTCACCCAAATTATAATTGAATAAAACAAAAAGCGGACAGAATGCTCTGTCCGCCTGTTTGATTACCTGTATTTGCGTTTGCGAGCTGCTTCGGATTTCTTTTTACGCTTTACAGAGGGCTTTTCATAAGCTTCTCTCTTGCGTACCTCAGCAATAACGCCAGCTCTGGCACACTGCTTCTTGAATCTTCTTAAAGCACTTTCAAGTGATTCATTCTCTTTTAATCTAATCTCAGCCATCTATTTTCCCTCCCATCTGCCATACAGCATGGGTAATATGCATATAATTGCAGATATATTATATATTAAGTAGCGAATATTGTCAATAGAAATGTAGAAATTTAGAATAAAATAATTTATGTTGTTGTTAAATTAAGCCAATAGATTAAGGTTTAACAACAATGTTCACAAGTTTTTTAGGAACAACTATTTCTTTGATTATATTCATTCCGTTAACTGCGTTAGCAACCTTTTCGTCAGCTTTTGCAAGCTCAAGGATTTCTTCCTTTGTTGCATCAACAGAAACATTAAGTTTTGCCTTAATCTTTCCGTTAACCTGAACAACAATTTCAACAGTGTCGTCAACGCATTTGCTTTCGTCATACTTTGGCCATTCAGCCTCTGCAAGAATACCGTTTCCGAGTTTGCAAGCCTCATATACTTCTTCGGTTATGTGAGGAGCAAATGGGTTAAGCAAAATCGAGAAAATTCTTAGCTCTTCTTTATTGATTGACTTGACGTTTGTAATATCGTTAATTAATGCCATAAGGGTTGCGATAGCAGTATTGAACTTAATATTTTCAATATCTTCACCAACCTTCTTAATTGCCTTGTGGAACGCACTCTCAAGCTCAGGACGAATTTTATCACCGTCAATGAGAATTGTCTGCAAATTCCAATAACGCTCTACAAATCTGCGGCACCCTCTTATGCTTGCCTGGCTCCACGGAGCAGCCTTTTCAAAGTCGCCGATAAACATCTCGTAAAGTCGCATTGTGTCTGCGCCGTATTCATCTACAATATCATCGGGGTTAACTACGTTTCCTCTTGATTTACTCATTTTTTCGCCGTTTTCGCCCAGAATCATACCGTGTGAAGTACGTTTTGCATACGGCTCTTTTGTTGGAACCACACCGATGTCATAGAGGAACTTGTGCCAGAAGCGGCTGTAAAGCAAATGCAAAGTTGTGTGCTCCATACCGCCGTTGTACCAATCAACAGGTGACCAATACTCAAGAGCTTCTTTTGATGCGAGAGCCTTGTCATTGTGAGGGTCCATATATCTCAGATAGTACCATGATGAACCTGCCCACTGCGGCATTGTATCTGTTTCACGGTATGCCTTTCCTCCGCAGTGAGGACAAGTGGTTTCTATCCAGTCTGTCATCTTTGCAAGCGGAGATTCGCCGTTATCAGTCGGCTCGTATGATTCAACCATAGGAAGTCTCAGCGGCAGCTCGCTTTCATCTATCGGAACATAACCGCATTTATCGCAGTGTACTATCGGAATAGGTTCGCCCCAATAACGCTGACGTGAGAATACCCAGTCACGCAGTTTGTAATTAACCTTTGTATGACCCTTGCCGTTTTCGGTAAGCCATTCAATTATCTTTTTCTTTGCGTCTTCAACGCTTAATCCGTCAAGAATACCTGAATTTACCATTACTCCGGTCGCACAGTCGGTAAATGCTTCTTCCTGAACATTTCCGCCCTTTACAACCTCGATGATAGGAAGGTCAAATTTCTTTGCAAACTCCCAGTCACGTGTATCGTGAGCAGGAACAGCCATAATTGCACCTGTACCGTATGATACAAGTACATAATCTGAAATAAATATGGGAATTTCTTTATTGTTTACAGGATTAACAGCTTTTACTCCGTCAAGTTTAACGCCTGTTTTTTCCTTTGCAACTTCTGTACGTTCAAAGTCGGATTTACGTGCAGCGGCAGCCTGGTATTCTCTTACAGCGTCAATATTGGAGATTATGCCTGACCATTTTTCTATCAGCGGGTGCTCAGGAGAAATTACCATATATGTAGCACCGTAGAGTGTGTCGGGACGGGTGGTATAAACCGTAAGTGTATCGCCTGTTGTTGTCTTAAAATCAACCTCGGCACCCGTACTTCTGCCAATCCAGTTTTTCTGCTGAGCCTTTACACGGTCGGGATAATCAACAAGGTCAAGGTCATTGATAAGTCTGTCGGCATACTCGGTGATTTTGAGCATCCACTGATACTTTACTTTGTGAACAACTTCACTTCCGCAGCGTTCGCAAACACCGTTTACAACCTCTTCGTTTGCAAGTACGCATTTACAGGAAGTACACCAGTTTACATTCATTTCTTTTTTATAGGCAAGGCCGTGTTTGAAGAGCTGAATAAAAATCCACTGAGTCCACTTGTAATAATCAGGGTCAGTTGTATTTATCTCTCTGCTCCAGTCAAAGGAAATGCCGAGAGACTGAATCTGCTTTTTAAAGCGGGCAATATTTTTCTTTGTAACGATTTCGGGATGAATATGGTTTTTAATTGCATAGTTTTCTGTCGGAAGTCCGAATGCGTCCCAACCGATTGGATAAAGAACATTGTAGCCCTGAAGTCTTCTCTTACGAGCAACCGTATCAAGCGCCGTATAAGGACGCGGATGTCCAACGTGAAGTCCCTGTCCCGACGGATAAGGAAATTCTATAAGGGCATAGAATTTTTCTTTATCAGAGTGAGGATCGGCGTGGAAAACACCTTTATCCTCCCATATTTTTTGCCATTTTTGTTCAACTGCTTTATGATTGTATTTCAATTTAATCCCTCCGATTAGTCAATTATACCCGTCAAATCAACCGATTTTCCGTCTTGCCACAATCTGTCAAGGTCATAGAACTTGCGTGCTTCGTCGGAAAATACGTTTACTATTACATCAACATAGTCAAGCAATATCCAGGTATTTGACCTATATCCCTCTATATGACTGACAGACACGCCTGCCTCGTCAAGTTTATACTCAATTTCATCTGCAAGAGCCTTGACATGTGTTGAGCTTGTACCTGTTGCAATTACCATATAATCGGCAAGCACGGAAACATCGCTGATTTCAATAACCTGAATATCAAGACCTTTTTTGCTGTCAATTGCCTTTGCGGCAAGTATCGCCTGTTCGTAAGAAGTCATATGTTTATCCTTTCTGTTTATTCAAAACGATTTCATTATAACAATTCAGTTCATCGGGATGAATTGCAAGCTCACGTGAGCTAAGGTCAGAAAAAGTAAACTGAAAGCCGAAAATCATCGCTTCTTCAAGGCTCAGTTTAGACTTTTGGCGCATAGTTTCAACACCGTTATAATCACGCTCTGCCGAAGTAAAGTCGGCAATAAAAATTATTTTTTCAAGAAGTGACATTCCCGACCTTCCGGTGGTATGGTACCGAATCGCATTAATTATATCTTCATCAGTAATACCGAGATGAGATTTTACATAAACACTGCCGCTTATGCCATGCCATAATTTTGGCGCTTTTTTTTGAATATCGTCTAAAATTATACCACCATCGTGTATAATTTGCAACTGCTTATCGGGATTAAGTTCCTTGGTTATATCATGCAGTACACCGGCTGTATACGCCTTGTCCGGGTCGGCACCGTATTGTTTTGCAAGAGAAACCGCCTCTTTTGCAACATTAAGGCAATGGGTATATCTTTTGTCGCCCATCATCGGCTTTATTATCTCACAATAATTCTGCTTGCTCAAAAAATCACTTCCGATATATATTATTCTTTGCTATATATTCATAAACATTCTTGTCCAAAAGGTTCGATACAAGTTCAGGCTTGTCAATGTTATCCCTGATGTATGTTGAAGAAACCTGTTCAACCGGGTTGTCAAGGATTACGGCATTTGCTCCGAGAGGTTTTAATACCCTATTGTAATAATCGGTCATATCGCTCTTATCGGAATCATTACGGGGTATTGCGGCTATAACCGCATTTTTAAAGATTACTTTCGGGTTTTTCCAATCCGCAAGAGTAAGAAACATATCCGCTCCCATAATCAGATACAATGTATCCTCAGGGAATAATTCTTTAAGTGAATTAAGAGTTTCAAACGTATAGCTTTTTCCCTTGCGCCTTATTTCAATATCAGATACTTCAAAATTATTATCAGACAAAACGGCAGTCTTGCACATACTGATTCTGTGTGAGGAATCGGCAAGATTTACACTTGCTTTATGCGGCGGAGTGTAAGTCGGAATAAAAATAACTTTATCCAAACCAAGCTTATTTTGACAATACCGTGCGAGTTGAATATGTCCGTTATGGATGGGATTAAACGTTCCGCCGAGTATACCGATTTTCTTCATTTCTTTTTTGCCTTAGGAAGAACTATGACGGGTTCGTCGGGATTTGGTCTGTAAAGAACGAACTTGGAACCGATTACCTGAACTACGTCGGCATTGCATTTTTCGGCAAGGCAGTCGGCACATTCACGTGACGAATAACTGCTGTTTTCCAAAACTCTGCCCTTTATAATTTCACGGGCCGTCAGGGCTGTGTCAGCCTGCATAATAATGTTATCTGTGATTTCACCCTTGCCAACTATCAATATTGTATCAAGTTTATTTGCAAGTCCGCGCAAATAAGCTCTCTGTTTACTTGTTAACATATTTATTCCTTTCAGTCTTTGTCCGAATTTTCAAAATATTTTTTCAGTTCAACCTGAAGTTTTCTCAAAGATTTTCCCCTGTGGCTTACCTTGTCCTTTTCTTCTGCTGTAAGCTGCGCATAGCTTTTATCTCCGTACAGGAATACAGGGTCATAGCCGAAGCCTTTGTCTCCGAAAGGCTCAAACGCAATTTTACCGTCACATCTGCCCTCTACTTCTATCTTTGAACCGTCAGGCAAAATACAGCAAATTGCAGAAGTAAAATGGGCACTGCGTTTATCCTCGGGAACATCTTTCATTTCATTTAAAAGCTTTGTGTATCTGTCCTTATCCGTTGCGTTTTCTCCGGCATAGCGAGCGGAATAAACGCCCGGTCTTCCGTCAAGAGCGTCTACGCTGAGTCCGGAATCATCGGCAACCGCAGGCATACCTGTTTTTTTGAAAGCGGCGTCAGCCTTTAGAAATGCATTTTCGGCAAATGTTGTTCCGGTTTCTTCCACCTCGTCAAGAACAACGCCGGCTTCTTTGGCAGAAACCGCTTCAATTCCGAGCGGATTTAAAATGCGTTCAAGCTCAACTAATTTTTTTGGATTGTTTGTTGCAATTATAAACTTCATATTACTTCTCCGTTTTTGTAAATAGAGCTTTTGTAAATTCTTCTGCATTGAACGGCTGTAAGTCGTCAATCTGTTCGCCAACGCCGATATACTTAACAGGAATATTAAGTCCGTCCCTGACTGCAAGCACAACGCCGCCCTTGGCTGTTCCGTCAAGCTTTGTAAGAACAATACCTGTGATTCCCGTTGCATCTCTGAATTGCTCAGCCTGATTTACCGCATTTTGTCCTGTTGTGGCATCAAGCACAAGGAGTTTTTCCTTTGAAGCGTTCGGAAGTTCACGGTCTATTACCCTGTTTATTTTGGCAAGCTCGTCCATAAGGTATTTTTTATTATGAAGTCTTCCTGCCGTATCGCAGATTATTACATCGGCATTTCTTGCCTTTGCGGCAGATATTGCGTCAAAAATTACAGCCGCAGGGTCACTGCCCTCGCTCTGTTTGATAATTTCGCAACCGCTGCGTTCTGCCCAAATATCAAGCTGTTCTATTGCTGCGGCACGGAAAGTATCAGCTGCCGCAAGAAGAACCTTTTTGCCCTGGTTTGAAAGTATTTTTGCAAGTTTGCCTATTGTAGTGGTTTTGCCGACACCGTTTACTCCGATAACAAGAATAATTGACGGCTGAGTTTCAAGGTTAAGCTCATTGTCGCCGCTGAGCATCTCGCTTACGATTTCTTCAAGCAGACCTGTAATCTGATAAGGAACGGAAACGCCCTCTTCTTTAACTCTTTCAACAAGTTTTTGTCTGATTTTTTGTGATGTTTCAACTCCGACATCACCCATAACAAGCATCTCTTCAAGCTCGTCAAAAAGGTCCTCGTCAATTACAGTTGCCGAACACAGCATATTGTCAATTTGACCGATAACTGCGTCTCTTGTCTTTTTTAGTCCTTCTTTAATCTTACTGAAAAATCCCATAATATCATTCCTTTACAATTACTTTGTATCAATTCCAAGCTTTGCGGCAACTTCGGTTGAGCGAAGTTCAAGAAGTTTTGAAATTCCTTCGTCCTGCATAGTAACACCGTAGAGTACGTCGGCTTCTTCCATAGTGCCACGCCTGTGTGTAATAAGAATAAACTGCGTTTTCTCTGTCATACGGCGAAGATAGCTTGCAAATCTGTAAACATTAACGTCATCAAGGGCAGCTTCAATCTCGTCCATTACGCAGAACGGAGCAGGCCTTACTTTCATTATCGAAAAATATAAGGCGATTGCCACAAGGGCTTTTTCTCCGCCCGAAAGTGCGTCAAGGTGTACCACGATTTTGCCGGGCGGATGAACTAATATGTCAATTCCGCTTGTCAGGATATTCTCGGGGTCTGACAAAGAAAGCGAAGCCGTACCACCGCCGAACAGTTCCTTGAATGTATACGTAAAGTTTTTATTTATCTGGTCAAAGCTTTCAACAAAAACCTCTTTCATTTGCTTTGTAAGGTTTGTTATAAGCGATGTAATCTCCTTTTTGGACTTTTCGACATCATTAACCTGTGCGCTCATAAATTGGTAACGCTCAGAAACCTCTTTATATTCCTCAATTGCCGAAACATTCACGCTTCCAAGGTTTTTAATACTCTTCTTTAACTCGTTAAGACGTCTTTGAGCCTTTGGAGCGTCTTCAATCTCAATTGCCGTTTGTTCGGCTTCACGCTTTGTAAGTTCATATTCTTCCCAAAGCTTTGAAATAATATTATCGTATTCCTTTTGAATGTTCAGCTTGCGTTCTTCAAGTCTTGCAAGCTCTCTGCCTGAAGTTTCACGCTCGTTTGTCTTATTTCTTTCGGACTCACGCATCTCAATACTGCGCTTTTCAAGCAAATCTTTTTGCTGAGTTAACGAGTTGATTCTGTCGGCAACAGATGAACGGGTATTCTCAAGTGATGTAACATCATTTTTATAAGATTCAATTCTGCCGTTTATTTCATTAATAACAGATTCTACGCTGTGAATCTGATTAAACAGCTCTGATTTTCTTTCATCATTGTTTGTGCCTGTATTGCGGGCATAGACAATTTCAGAGTTTAGTACATCAATATCCTTTTGTGCCGTTACAATTTCAAGACGAATATTCTGAAGTAAAGATGAAAGCTCTTCTCTGCTTTTGGTAAGTTCTGCCCTGCTGCCTGTCACATCATTCACGTGTTGTTCGGCTTGGGCTATCTTTATGTTAAGTTCGGAAAGTCTCTCTCTTGCCTGTTCTCTGCTCTTTTTAAGAATTTCAATTTTCTTTTGACATTCTTCAACTTCGCTTGCCGAGCCTGTCAAAAGTTTTTTGGAATTTTCAAGTTCATTTTCACATGCACGACATTCAGCCTGAAGTCTGACAAAATCCTGCTGTTTATTTGACAAATCCGCTCTGACTCCCAAAAGTTCTGCTTCAATTGCAGAAAACTCTCTTGAAATTTCTTCGCTTTGATTTTCGGCTGATTTTGCAAGTTTCAAAAGGTCCTCGGTCTGAGCCTTTAACTGTTTGATTTCGGAAGCTCGGCTCAAAAGTCCCGTGTTGCGGTTTAAGGAACCGCCAGTCAGAGAACCTCCGGCATTAACCACCTGACCGTCAAGCGTAACGACCTTGAATTTGTAAAAATACTTTTTGGCTATTGAAGTTGCACTGTTCAAATCATCGGCAACTACAATTCTGCCCAAAAGTGAACTGAGAATGTCGTTATACTTTGCATCGCAAGTGCAAAGTTGTGATGCGACACCGACAAAGCCATAACAATCTTCAAGCCCGTTTTCTCTTAATTCACGTGGTTTTA
>SAMEA3663135__coassemble_249_pt1 | contig 12881 bp, 12 predicted proteins | sample SAMEA3663135__metabat2_low_PE_019 | metagenome-assembled genome bin SAMEA3663135 (sample SAMEA3663135) | pig gut metagenome | biome: pig gut; feature: pig-associated habitat; material: faeces | place: Denmark | collected 2012 | reverse complement strand
GATTTTCAGCAGAACCTCGTCCACCGCATCGGTGTATTTGCCGTTGGCAATAAGATTGTTTCGCATTTCGTTCAGACAGTTCACAACCACCCTACGTTCAAAATCGTCCAACACTATGTAATACTTTTTATCTCGCATATCGTTTACTCCTTTAGCAAGTCTTGAAACGGTGTGTCGATGGCTACGAAGGTATCGTATGTAAAGTTTGCTCCCAACCGAAACCCCATCATAAAACTATCAAGGTTGGATTCACCATTTACCACGCTCCACGCATTTACAAAGTCAAGAAATTTCTTCTTATTTTCGCCGGAAAGACTTTCAGTCAGAAAATCCTCATTGAGCATCAGTACTTCCATTTGCTTCTGCACGGCTTTGTTCTGTTTGTTGCTTCGTGCCTGCGGATCAATGTTGCCGTAGTAAAATTATTCTATAAATTTGCCCATATTGTTACCTCCTTTGATTTTCTACCATAATTGTACTCAAAGGCGGTTTAATAGTCGAATGTACCGCTACAAACAGAAAAAGGGCAAGAAAAAAGAGAGAAGCCGAAACTTCTCTCAATTCTCTTGCCCTTCGCAATGTTCAGCGTTCCTATAAAACATAACTGTCCTTAGCAACCCTGCCCATTTGGCAGGTGTTTTTTATATTTATTTTCCACAAAATATTGCAATTATGTTAAATAATAGTTATAATAAAAACATATTTTACTCTAACCTAAACTTTGGAGGGGATTTTGTGGACAAGGTCTTGGATAAACTTGGATTGTATGATATTGTTGCCGTTTTACTTTCGGGAATGGTTATAACCACCCTGTCCTACTTGCTTTTAACAGTTGTTTACGCCATTAATATCGAAGCGCTGAATAACGGATTTGATTCCGGTGTTGTATTTATTTTTTTAATACTAAGCTATTTTATCGGGCTTGTTTTTCAAGAGCTGGGTTCGCTGTTTCAGTTTACTGTTCATAAATTAATACATAACAACAGCCTGGCTATGTATAAAACAAGGAAGCATTGGAAAAAGGAAAAAGATAACGGTCAAAAGTCCTATCAATACATTACCAAAGCTGAATTTGAATTACTGAAAGAGAAACTGCAAAATGTTGATATGGATTCCAAAGAATGGAATGACAATACAATTTTTTATTACTGCAAAAAATATAAAGAGGCAGACGATATGAATTTTATCGAAAAATTGCAATCTCTGAGCGGTATGAGCAGAAGTTTTGCGATTTATTTCTTTATTGTATTTGTTTCTTCCTTTGTTTATTATGTTTCTCAGCAGCCGTATCAGATAAATTTAAAATTATTTGTTCCGATAATAGCTTTCGCTTTGTTTCTTATATTCTATTTTAGGTTTACAAGATTTGTTATTGTGAGATATACAAAAATATTTAGGAGCTATTTGTATTCAAACATTAACGAGAAATCCGAAAATAACCAGGAACGTAATTCCTCTTAAAATAATTCGGGGTGCATACGGCTGTAATGGAATATATACTGCTGTGCAATGCCGGCATATTGACCAAAGTTGTCTCCGCTCATTCCCGGAAAAAGTTTTTCCATTGCACGCTTCATCCAAACGTCAATCGGAAACGCGTCTATCCTGTGCATACCAAATAACAAAGTACAGTCGGCTACCTTTTTACCGACCCCGGTGATTTTCATAAGCTCACTGCGGGCAGTATCGTAGTCGGCTTTTTTGCATAATTCAAGGTCAACTTCGCCCGAATAAACCTTTTGTGCAGCGTCAACAAGGTATCTGTTTCTGAACCCTGCCCTGAGTGGAGCCAAGTCGTCGGGTGAAAGCTTTGACATAGTTTCGGCGGTCGGAAATGCAAATTCACCGTTTCCTATCGGTTCGCCGAAATTTTCGCAAAGTCTTTGTACAATCCCCTTTATGCGTTTTATATTATTGTTTTGTGAGATAATAAACGTACACAGTGTTTCATAGGGCTCTTGCCTTAATATTCTGATTCCCGGCGCATATTGAGCCGCCTCTTTTAGTACAGGGTGCAGGTTTGCAATTTCGGCTCTTACCTTGCCGTAATCAAGCGACAAATCAAAATAATCGTACCATATGTTTTCAAAATCTTCTTTTGATGCGTTTTCTATATATAAATCGGTGCCCTCAAGGCGCACGGATACGCACTTTCCAAAAGCAACGCCTTTAAAAGAGCCGTCGCTCTGTTTTGTCCATCGAAAACTTTGTCCGCAGTCAAGGGTTTGTTCAAGGTCAAGGTCTGTTACGCCTGTAATTTTAATTTTTCCATTTTGTTCAATACATTCCAAAAGGCACACTTCCTTTCAAAAAAATTATATCACAAGTGCGGGTTTTATGGTACAATAAATTTAAATTCAGCAACGTTCTGATTTACTTGCAGAAAGCAGAGCTTGCGGTTGATTGCAAGGGTGCAAAGAAGCTTTGGTTCCTCGGAATTTCGGTGATTAAATTTAATACAACTGAAATTTCGGACGCTCTGCCGCTTTTAAAAGCGGAGACGTCTGCACTTAGATTATGGAGTGTGAAAATATGAAAGAAACAATATGCACAATACCGATTAACGATATATTTATGCCAAAAGACGGATGCCCGTTTTGCCGAATGGAAAAAATGCTTGATGAACAGTATGTTCGGTTTATTACGGGAGACGCTATGATGGAGCCGAGCGTAAGAATAGAGACAAATAAAAAGGGATTTTGCCGCCGTCACTTTGAGCAAATGCAAACCGAGGGGCAAAAACTGCCGAATGCGCTGATTCTTGAAAGCCATTTGCAGGAAATAATCGATATTTATATGCCCAAAAAGCTTAGGGGCAAGCCTGACAAAAAACAGCTTGAAAACCTAAAAAAAGAGCTTTCTTCCTGCTACGTATGTGACAGAATAGAAAGCGATATGCACCATTTTATGGCGACAATTTTTGTTGAATGGGCAAAGGGCGGAGAGTTCAGAAAGCTGTATAACGAACAGCCGTTTATCTGCCTTAAGCACTACCATTTTGTTATGAGCGCCGCAACCGGAAAGGGCGGATTGTCGTCGAAACTTATTCCTGATTTTTACGCCGAAACAGCCGCACTGACTAAAAATTACCTTATGTCTCTCAAAAAAGATATAACACACTTTTGTTCTATGTTTGATTACCGCAGTCAGGGGCAGGAGTGGGGCACTTCAATTGACGCCATTGAGCGCAGTACCGACTTTTTAACAGGCAAAGGATAAATTAATGTGGGCGGATAAGACCCCGAGAAAAGTACGATTAAATTTTCTTTTTGCAAAAGCTGTTCATACAGCAAATTTCGCACTTGGGGTTGCGTGCCGTGCAAACCGCTCTGCCGTGCAGAACAATTCTGTGGCAAAAGTCGTTGCTTTCTTCCGGCGGAAGTAAATTCCTGAGGGCAAACTCGATTTTTTTCTGGTCTTTAAGGTCGTGCAGTCCAAGTCTGTGCGTTATTCTTATGCAGTGGGTGTCCACAACAACGGCAGGCTTGCCAAAGATGTCTCCGCAAACCAGGTTGGCGGTTTTTCTGCCGATTCCGGGAAGCTTTGTCAGGTCGTCAATATTATCCGGAACAATTCCCGAAAATTCATCGCGAAGCATTTTTGCAAGATTCACAATGTCCTTTGATTTTGTTTTGTAAAGACCGCAGCTTTTTATATATTCGGCAACTTCATCGGGCGTTGCGTCTGCAAAATCATCAACATTTTTAAACCTTTCAAAAAGTGCCGGCGTTACTGTATTTACACGTGCGTCCGTGCATTGAGCCGAAAGCCTTGTGGCTATAAGAAGCTGAAGCGGGTCGCTGTATGTCAGCGAACAGCGGGCGTCGGGATATTCGTTTTTCAGCGCTTCAACGGCGTTTATTGCAATTTGCTTTTTTGTCAAGTTAATCACCGTTTTCAGTTTATCATAATTTATTTACTATTGCAATCGGGAACGTAATTTGTTAGAATGTGTTTACTAATTCAAAAGGGTGATTTTATGTATAAAAACTATGTTTTTGATTTGTACGGAACTTTAATAGACCTTAATACCGATGAAAATGATGATAATCTTTGGAAAAAGATGGCTATATACTACGGCTATAAGGGTGCTAATTATACTTACGAGGAAATTCACAGCGAATATCTTCGCCTTGTTGAAAAGGAAATAAATCTTGCAAAGAGCAGACACAAGGAATATTCCGGCGTGGATATAAAACTTGAAAAGGTATTCAAAGAGCTTTTTGCACAAAAGGGAGTAACGGTAACCGATTCACAGATTTTGTTTGTTGCCGAGATGTTCCGCTGCTTTTCAACAAAATATATCAAATTGTATGACGGCGTAATTGATTTGCTTGATACATTAAAAGCAAAGGGCAAAAAAATATATCTTTTGTCAAACGCTCAGCGTGTGTTTACCGAAAACGAGCTTAATATGTTTGACCTTACAAAATATTTTGACGGAATTTGCCTTAGCTCGGATGAGGAATGTCTGAAACCCGATGTGAATTACTTTAAGATTCTTTTTGACCGCTACGGACTTAAGAAAGAAGAATCAATTATGATTGGCAATGACCATATATCTGACATTGGCGGAGCGGCTGATTTTGGCATTGACAGCCTTTACATTAATCAAAGCATTTCGCCCGACATTAATGATGATGAAATTCGCAGTACATACAAGGTTATGGACGGCGATGTTTATAAAATCAAAAAACTTATCGTAAAATAGTATACTCATTTTTTCGCCGTACATAATAAGTACAGCGAGGTGAGTATGATGAAAAAGAAGAAAACTTACAGGCAAGATAAGGGGAAATTTGCCCAGCCTGATTTAGAACTTAATACAATTTCGGCAAACGACTGCACGGGGCTTATTCCTGCCGCACTTACCGATGAAATGGAGCAGGAATTTTATGAAGAACTTTACCCATATGAAGCAGAACCGAATGATTGAATACAAACAAAAGCTCCCAATCGGGAGCTTTTGTCATATCTTGGGCTTATTCTATGATTTCTTCTACCGTAGGTGTGTCGCCCCAAACGGCGATTACGGCATTATAATAATCGTTTGGCAAAATGGATTTAATAAGTTTTCTTCCGCTTATACTGTTTGTATAGGTGTTTCGTATGTTGCCTCCTACTTGCATTTCAACATTGTTGAATGTTAGAAACTGTTGTTTTAATACAGAAACACTGTCTTGTGTGAGCATATCAAGTGTGATTTTTGTTGTTAATTCCATATTTTCTTAGTCTCCTTATTTTTTGATTTTGTAAATTAATGTTTCTTGGATGCTTTCGCCGTCAGAGATTGCAACGGCTTCTCCCTGCGTAATTATTGTCAATGTTGCGGTGTTCGCTGCAATTGCAATTCCCAACTTGTTTTTTGACGTTGTAATAGTCGGCTTTCGCAGAATAATATCGTTTCGATACGGAAGACCCAAAAGTGAGTATGATTTTGCTGCGCTCATCGTAGCTGCTGAAAATATAACAGTAAACGTCAGCATGACAAAATCGCCGACTTTTTGATAATTGAATTTTGCAGATGTAACAGGAACGTTTTCAGAGTATAAAGACAAATCTCCGCTGCCCGATTCAACGTTTGCGGCATCGTATTTTTTGCTTAAATCTGCCGAGATTGTAATTTTGCCCTGCTTGTTATCGTCAATTTTTATATTATCGCCCGCTGTCAAAATTCTCTGAAAATGATTGTCGGCCTCTTCGGCAGTATAAACATCTTCTTCGTTGATTTTTTTCGCAAGCTCTGCATCAATTTCCGATTTTGTGTATGTATCAGACTTGTCAGCCTTTAAATCAAGGCTTGTTTTATTGATTTTGTCGATGTTTTCGTCAAGCAGATTTTGCTGTTTCTGGAGCTTTTTTAAAGCTTGGTAGGCCTCCTCACGCAGTTTTAGGGTCTCTGAATTAGGGTTTTCGTATTCCTTGTCCTCAATGGCAAGGCTTTCGTCTGCATAGAGCCGCACTATTTCTGTCTGAAACACAAGTCCTGTGCTGTTTGTGCCCTCAATTTGCAATTCAAAGCTTCCGTGAACAAAAATATCGTTTTTGGTTACCACCCAGCGTATGAGAGTGCCCTCGCCGTCGGTTCCCGCATAAGAAGGAGTTACCGAGTTTACGCTTCCGTCGGAAAATCTAAGGTGCAGAGAATATGATATGCTGTCATCCGACACACCTTTGATGTAAAATTCCTGAGTGTATGCAAGGTTGTCGCCCGTAACGCCAACGCAGTCGCCGTTTATGCAGTCAACCGGCTTTTTCATATTATATATAATCAATTTATCACCTCCGACTTAGCGAATATATAAAGATAAAATTGCATATTTTTATGCAATTATTATCAACAAAAAATTAATTTGGACTTTTCACAACTTGTTGTGGCAAATATTTGTCACGGTGTGATTGCAAATATTTCAAAAACTTGACTTTTAAGGCAAAGTAAGGTATTATCTAAGATGTATAGGTATCTGTTTTTATTTGGTATAAAACGGATTTAAATATACTTGTGTTTATATTGATTTCAGGTAAAGGAGTTGAGAGGTATATTGTTTTTTTCAGCAATATTTGATATCGGCGTTGTAGCGCTCAGAATCTTGCTGCCGGTTTATGCAATTATTATTGTATATCAGTGTTATGCCGCAATGCGCAGACGCAGACGTCCCGAAACTCCCCTTGTAACATTGGTTAATCCGCAGACAGGCCTTAAGCTTCCGGTTTTGTTTTGGGAAAATTCAATCGGAAGAAGCAGGTCAAGCGATATAGTGGTTGATGACCCAACCGTATCAAGAAGCCATTGCGTTTTGTTAAGACGAAGCGACGGCTGGTTTATTACCGACACCGGTTCCAAAAGCGGAACATACGTAAACGGCGAAAAAATTGAGGAAAGAACTCAGTTGTTGATAGACGATGTTATCGGCGTCGGAAATTCCGAGTTTGAGTTTAAGCGCGGTGAGGAATATCACGAAAGGCTTGATTCAAGCTGGTTTTTCAGAAAAGTAAACAACAAGCCTGCCATAAAGTCGTGGAAACTTATGCTGATGATAACGCTGTTCCATTTCTTTATGTGCGTTGAGGCAATGTTTTGGAATGACGCAACAAATCCTTTCTCTCCGCTTGTGCTTTTTGCCGCTCTTGCGGGAGTTGAGTGGGCATTCTTCTTTGTGTCGTCATACATACTCAGACGAGTAAACTTTGAGCTTGAGGCGTTGGCGCTGTTTTTGACAGGAACAGGAGTAATGCTGCTTGTGCGGCAGGTGGAACGTTCCGCATATGTTCAGCTGATAGCGGCGGCAGTGGGTATGATACTGTTCTGCGTGATTATCAAATTCATTCAGAACCCCGACAAAGTAAACAAGCTCAGATTTCCTATGATGATTGTTGCCGTGGGGCTGCTTTTGACGAGTGTTATATTCGGTAAAACCACAGGCGGTGCGGCAAACTGGATATATATCGGCTCAATCTCAATTCAGCCGTCAGAGCTTGTAAAGGTAATTTATATATTCATCGGTTCAAGTGCCCTTGATAAATTACAAACCAAAAAGAACCTCCTTGAATTTATTGTATTTTCAATTGTTTGTGTCGGACTTTTGGCTTTGATGGGCGACTTCGGTACCGCTTTGATATTCTTTATGACGTTTTTGCTTATAGCGTTTATGCGTTCGGGCGACTTTAAGACTATTATTCTTTCAGTTGCTGCGGCAGTGTTCGGCGCAACCATTATACTTCGTTTTAAACCGTATGTTGCCAACCGTTTCAAGGCTTGGCGTCATGTATGGGATTACGCACAGGACCAGGGCTATCAGCAGGTACACGTGCTCACCTTTATTGCCAGCGGCGGTTTGTTCGGCGTTGGTATAGGCAACGGCTTCCTAAAGCAGGTAGCTGCTTCGGAAAGCGACCTTGTATTCGGACTTGTGTCCGAAGAAATGGGCATTATTGTTGCAATTACTCTTGCGCTTGCAGTAGCACTTCTTGTTGTGTATGCAAGGGCAATTACCACCCGAAGCAGAAGCACATTCTATTCAATCTCGGCTTGCTGTGCGGCAGGTCTGCTGGTTGTTCAGCTTGCGCTTAACATTTTCGGTGCAACAGACATTCTTCCTCTTACCGGTGTAACTTTTCCGTTCATAAGCAGCGGCGGTTCCAGTATCATCGGTTGTTGGGGTTTGTTGGCGTTTGTTAAGGCTGCCGACGAAAGAACCTATTCGATGAAAAGATAAAATTTATAATTTACAAAGATAAGATAAATAAAAAACACAGTTGTTTGGCTTTTTAGGCTTTAAACACCAAAACAAAGGTGGCGTTTTATGAAACGAGTGCTTCGCAGAAGCGTGCTGATATTTATAATTACGATTGCGTTTATCGGCGGAATGTGCTTCTTTGCGTTTGAATTGCTTACAAATGCCGAAGATTGGGCAAATCAACCGTATAATGCTCACATTGTGGGAAGCGGCGGACTTGCTCAAGCAGGTATAATATATGACAGAAACGGCGAAATACTGGCGCAGACAATCGACGAAAAGCGTGTTTATAACGATAACGAAAGCGTGCGCAAGGGTTTGCTTCATGTTGTCGGCGATAACAGTTTGAATATTTCAACCGCTATCCAGAGCAGATATCGTTCACAGCTTACCGGATACAGTCTTATGTGGGGACTTAATATGCCCCAGTCACTTAGGGTTTCACACGATATGAAACTTACGGTTGACGCAAAAACTTGTGCGGTTGCCTATGATATGTTGACAAATTACGACAAAAAAGGCGCTTGTGTTGTATATAATTATAAAACAGGAGAGGTAATTTGCTCGGTCAGCACATATGCATACGACCCGGGTGCCCCTCCGGAAATCACCGAAGAAAACGAGAGCGAATATGACGGCGTTTATGTTGATAATGTTTTATCATCAACATATACTCCGGGTTCAATTTTTAAAATAGTAACGGCGGCAGCCGCAATTGAAAACATTCCCGATATTTACGAAAGAACTTGGAATTGCACGGGAAGCGAAGAAATCGGCGGAAGTGCCGTAACCTGTGTATCCGCTCACGGAGAGCTTACTTTTAAAGAGGCTTTGGCACATTCCTGCAACATAGTTTTTGCAGAGCTTGCCGTTGAACTCGGCAGCGATAAAATGACCGCTGAGGCAGAAAAAGTCGGCATAAACAAGTCTTTTTCGGTTGACGGCTTAAAGACGGCAAGCGGAAGCTATGATGTTTCAAATGCAAACACCAACCAGCTTGCATGGTCGGGAATAGGTCAGTATACAGATACGGTAAATCCTATGCAGATGGCTGTTATATGCGGCGCAATTGCAAACGGCGGAACGCCTGTTGAGCCGACTTTAATTAAAAGCAGTACAAATGAACTGCTGAAATCCCTGAATCTTACGTCAAACAAATCGGGCAAGGAGCTTTTCAGCCCTGATACCGCTTCAAAACTTGACGAGCTTATGCGATACACAATTACAGGATATTACGGTGACGATTTGTTCGGCGACCTTAAGGTTTGTGCAAAGACAGGTACTGCCGAAATCGGCAACGGCAAAGACCCGAATGCCTGGATGGTGGGATATTCACAGGATGAAGATTGCCCGCTTGCGTTTGCATGTGTGGTAGAAGATTCGGGATTCGGAATAGAATACGCAGGTCCGGTTGCCGAGGCGGCAATGAAACAAGCCGCTCAATGCATCAGGGGTCAGAAAAATTAAGGAAATAAACTGACGGTATTTTTGTTTTACTGACAAGAAAAATGTACGTTTGTACAGAGAGGATAATAAGAATGAACTTTTTGAAAGCGATGTTCGGAAATTACAGCAAACGAGAGGTTAAGCGCATTCAGCCTATATGCGACAAGGTGCTTGCCCTTGAGGATAAATATTCGGCTATGAGCGAAAGCGAGCTCAAAAATCAGACAGCAGTGTTAAAGGAACGCCTTGCAAACGGCGAAACAACAGACGATATTTTGCCGGAGGCATTTGCAACCTGCCGTGAGGCAAGCTGGCGTGTGCTTGGAATGAAGCACTTTCCCGTTCAGATTATCGGCGGTATAGTTCTTCACCAGGGCAGAATTGCCGAGATGAAAACCGGTGAAGGTAAAACCTTGGTTGCAACCCTTCCCGCATATCTTAACGCTCTTACAGGAGAGGGCGTACACATTGTAACAGTTAACGATTACCTTGCACGCCGTGACTCGGAGTGGATGGGTAAACTATACAGATACCTCGGTCTTGAGGTAGGTCTTATCGTTCACGACCTTGATAATGACTTAAGAAAGCAGGCTTATGCCGCTGATATTACATACGGAACCAACAACGAGCTTGGATTTGATTATCTTCGTGATAATATGGTTGTTTATAAAGAGCAAAAGGTTCAGCGCGGACATGCCTATGCAATTGTCGATGAGGTTGACTCAATCCTCATTGATGAAGCGAGAACCCCTCTTATCATTTCGGGTAAGGGCGACAAATCCACAGATTTGTACGAAAGAGCCGACAAGTTTGCCAAAACACTTAAAATTCAGCGCTTTGCAGAACTTGACTCCAAAGAGGATATGGAGAGCTATTACCAGGAAAACGGCATAGATTACGTTGTTGATGAAAAGCAGAAAACAGCAACACTTACACAGAGCGGTGTAAAAAAGGCTGAGGAATACTTTAATATTGAAAATCTTACCGACCCTGAAAACCTTACAATTCAGCATCACATCAACCAGGCTATCAAGGCCAACGGCGTTATGAAAAATGACGTTGACTATGTTGTTAAGGACGGCGAAGTTCTTATTGTCGATGAATTTACAGGTCGTATTATGTACGGCAGACGTTTTAACGAGGGACTTCACCAGGCTATTGAAGCAAAAGAGGGCGTTAAGGTTCAGAGCGAAAGCAAGACACTTGCAACAATTACTTTCCAGAACTACTTCCGTCTTTATAAAAAGCTTGCCGGTATGACCGGTACCGCTCAGACAGAGTCAGAAGAATTTGAAGAGATTTACAAACTTGACGTTGTTGAAATTCCTACAAACAAGCCTGTTATCCGTAAGGATTTGCCAGATTCGGTTTACAAGACCGAGAACGGCAAGTTTAATGCGGTAATTAACCAAATTGCAGAGGCTCACGAAAAGGGACAGCCTGTGCTTGTAGGTACAATTTCAATCGAAAAGTCAGAGCTTCTCTCAAAAATGTTAAAACGCCGTGGAATTAAACACAACGTGCTCAATGCTAAGCAGCACGACAAGGAAGCTGAAATTGTTGCTCAGGCAGGTAAACTTGGCGCAGTAACAATTGCAACCAACATGGCAGGTCGTGGTACCGATATTACCCTCGGCGGTAATGCTGAGTATATGGCAAAAGCTTCAATGCGTAAGAAAGGCTTTTCTGAAGAATTAATCGAAGAAGCTACCGGATATGCCGAAACTGATGATGAGGAAATCATTAACGCAAGAAAAACATTCAGAGAGTTGAATGATAAATACAAAGAAGAAATCAAGGACGAAGCAGAACAGGTGCGTCAGGCAGGCGGTCTTATGATTATCGGTACAGAGCGTCACGAATCACGCCGTATTGATAACCAGTTGAGAGGTCGTTCAGGACGTCAGGGCGACCCGGGTGTAAGCCGTTTCTTCTTGTCAACCGAAGACGACCTTATGCGTTTGTTCGGTGGCGACAGAATGAAGATGATGATGGAGCGTATGAACGTTGATGAGAATACGCCGATAGAAAACAAGATGCTCTCTAACATCATTGAAAGTTCACAGGAAAAGGTAGAGCTTCGTAACTTTGGTATTCGTAAAGACGTACTTCAGTATGACGATGTTCTTAACCGCCAGCGTGAGATAATCTACGGTCAGCGTGACCAGGTTCTTAACGGTGAAGATTTGCACGATACTGTTATTAAGATGATATCAGATACCGTTGAAACTTCAATTAAGCATTACTTGCCGGAAGGTCCGAAAGAAAACTGGAACTTCCAGAGTCTTAAAGATTACTATAAGGATTGGATAATCAGAGACGAAAGCAAATACGACTTTGAAATCGAAGACCTTGAGGGAATGGAGCCTGAGGAAATCGGTCAGATGATAGTTGATGACGCTCTCGAAATCTATAAGGAAAACGAGAAGCTCTTGCCTGCCGAGACTATGCGTGAGATGGAACGAGTTTATTTGCTTAAAAGTGTTGATACGCACTGGATGGATCACATTGATGATATGGAACAGCTCAAGTCAGGTATCAGACTTCGTTCATACGGTCAGCACGACCCTGTTGTTGAATACCGTCTTGAAGGTTTTGATATGTTTGATGAGATGATTGAAAGCATTCGTGAAGATACTGTAAAGCTTATGCTCGTCATGCCGAAGAGAGTATATGAGATTCAAAAGCGTCAGGAAGCTATTGAGGCTGCCCGCAAGGCTGCCGAAAAGCAGGCTGCTGCCGCACATCAGGTTGTTCTCAACGGAAATGAGCAGAATCAACAGCCGGATGCAGTACAGGCTGCGCTCAAGCGTGAACAGGTTGCTCAGCCTACTCAGGTTTCGTCAGACGGAACCGACCTTGCAAACAAGACTGTTCGCAAAGGTAAAAAAATCGGCAGAAATGACCCTTGCCCATGCGGAAGCGGCAAAAAGTATAAGAAATGCTGCGGACGTGACCTTTAATCATTGATAAAGTAAATAGAATTTGTACAGGCAACCGATATTTTCGGCTGCCTGTTTGTCTATATAGAGAATTTTTATTTTAAAGATAGTATAAATATTAATTTTTATGCGTAATATTTATAATCAGCAGTATGTTCAAAAATTGAAATTTGTATATAGTGGCAAATTTTTGCCTGTAAATTTATTATATTAACATATTGCTTTTTTTTAAAAAAAATATTAAAATATACTAAAC
>SAMEA3663135__coassemble_225_pt1 | contig 13547 bp, 15 predicted proteins | sample SAMEA3663135__metabat2_low_PE_019 | metagenome-assembled genome bin SAMEA3663135 (sample SAMEA3663135) | pig gut metagenome | biome: pig gut; feature: pig-associated habitat; material: faeces | place: Denmark | collected 2012 | reverse complement strand
TAAACGCAAAACTTGCTCCTGTTAATAAAAGAATACAAACTGCTTCTTCAACCGCTTGTGCGGCAATTAAGGAGGCATTACGCGGCAACACTGTATCGGCAGAGGAGCTTATGCCGACATATTTAAGATTACCGCAGGCTCAAAGAGAACTTAACAAAAAACTGGGGGTTAAAAAATGATAGCACTTGGATGTGACCACGGTGGCTACAATCTTATTGTAGCAATCAAGAAATATCTTGATGAAAAAGGTATTGAGTATAAGGATTTCGGTACATACAGTACCGATAGTGTTGACTATCCTATATATGCTTACAAAGTTGCAACCGCAGTAACAAGCGGAGAATGTGATTGCGGCATACTTTGTTGCGGAACAGGAATCGGAATTTCAATTGCGGCAAACAAGGTTAAAGGTATACGAGCTGCCGTTGTAAATAATGCCTTTGGTGCAGAGATGACGCGTCGCCACAACCATGCTAATATTCTTTGTATGGGCGGCAGAGTTACCACTGAAGATGAAGCTGTTAAATATACTGATATATTTTTAAACACTCCAGAAGAAGGTGGCAGACACGACAATCGTCTTGCAATGGTAAAAGCAATTGAAGACGGTACTTTTAAATGTGAATAATTTTTAGTTATTATTTTATTAATTAGTTATAATTTAAGGCGAGATACGGATTAAATTTCTGTATCTCGCCTTTTGGTTACAAAATGTAATAATTTGTATTATTTAAACCACAAATAGGTCTAAAAACGACTTTTAACATTACTAACATTATTCAACAATAGAATTATAAAGTTTCAACAGAATTAACAAATTTCCACAGAAGAACATTATGTTGTGTAAATGCAACAAAAATAGCTCTGAGAATTACATTATTGTTATAAGATATAATGCAAAATATTATTTTTGTAACTAAATACATCAAAAAATTTCATTTTTTTAAATTTATTTACAAAAACCACTTGTTTTTTTTCTCTTAAAGTATTATAATAACATCACAATGTTTTTAAAGAATTTTAAAAAAGAATTATAATGGATTTGGAGAGAGTAGAAAATGAGATTACGCAAGCAGGAACTTGGAGACAGAAACCTTGTAGGAAACCGTGTTGAGCTTGTAAGAAAGCAAAAGGGAATGAAACAAAAAGAGCTTTTAGCCCAGCTTCAGGTCAATGGGGTAGATATGAATGCTTCGGGACTTTCAAAGCTTGAGGGACAAATTCGTTTTGTTACTGATGTTGAACTTGTAGCACTTGCCGACATTCTTGAGGTGTCTGTTGATTATCTTCTGGGGAGAGAGGAAGATAAGTGAATATTCTCAAAAAACGCCGCATTTGAGTAAAATCGAAAGCGGCGTTTTGCATATAAATTCAATATTATAAAAACAGCAATTATCGTTAAAACTCCCTTTGGCAAATTAACAAAAGGGAGTTTGTTTTATATCATATTATCACAATTTTATTTTATATTTCAGTTAAGGCTTAGATTTAGAAAAGGCTAAGTTACTAAGAATTTTTATTGTACTGATTGTATAACTGATATTCAATAAAGGTTGACAAAGCTATTGTCATTTTTTATGATATAATATATCTTAATTTATTTAAAAACAGCACATTGCAAATCTAAATTGAGAATAGGAGAGCAGTATGTTAGAACAGATTAAAAGTAAAGAATTTGATAAAATATTTGATATTATGAAAGGTAGTTTTCCGGAAGATGAATACAGAAATTATGATGAACAGTTAAGTTTGTTTGACGACTCGGATTATGCTGTATATGTTCTCAGAGGTGAAAATAAATCGGTTAAAGCATTTATTGCTGTTTGGAATTTTACTGAATTTCTTTATGTTGAACATTTTGCAGTTGCGCCTCAATTTAGAAACGAAGGAATAGGAGCTGAAATCTTAAATGAGGTCACTTCAAATTCGGATAAAATTGTTTGCCTTGAAGTTGAGCCTCCCGAGAGCGAAATGCCGAAAAGAAGAATAAATTTTTATAAAAGAAACGGCTTTTTCCTTAATGATTTTCCATATCAACAGCCTGCGCTTTCTAAGAATAAAAAGCCCTTGAAGTTATTTTTAATGACATCTGAAAACACCGTTGGAAAAGATGAATTTGAGAAAATCAAGAATGTTTTGTATCACAGAGTCTATAAATTACAAAAAGCACAAAATTAATAGAAATGATATTTGAATCCGCTTTACGCTTTATTAATGTCAATAATTTTAAAATTTGTGCATATCAGTACATTGACAGCGGTTTCAATGGCTTTTGATGTTCGGAAAATACTGTTTATTGGTGCGAAAATCGTGATTATGAGCATATCTAAAATATGCTCATAAAAGCTGCATTAAATTTAATTTGAGGAATGATTTGTTATGTATCTTGAAACTAAAAGATTAATTCTCAGAAATCTGACTGATGACGATTTTAATTCCTTATACAGCGTGCTTGCGGATTCAGATATTATGCAGCATTACCCATATACATTTGATAACACCAGGGTTCATAACTGGATACTCAAAAATCAGGAAAGATATGAAATTTTTGGCTTCGGACTTTGGGCGGTGGTTCGAAAAATGATAGGCGATTGCGGAGTTACGATGCAGAATATTAACGGAAGCATAAAACCTGAAATCGGGTATCATATTGCTAAAAAGTATCAACACCAAGGTTATGCCAAAGAAGCCTCGCAAAAAGTTCGTGACTGGATTTTTGAAAACACGCCGTTTAATATCATCTATTCATATATGAAAAAATCCAATATAGCCTCATCTGCCACTGCAAGGTCAAATGGTATGTGTTATGTTGATGAGTTTAATGATTCCGAAAATGAAATTACGGTAGTATATGCAATTACTCGCAATGAATGGAATAACTTAAAAACAAGTGTTAATTTTTAATTGAGGCAATCCAAAATAATTGGTATATTAAAGCTAAAGCAACCGGGTAATCATAAAAGGATTCCCGGTTGCTTTATTTTATGCCCTTGTTAAGATTACTTTTTCTTCATTTGATTCTTGAAGCACTTTTTGTCAAATTCAGGGTTAAATGCGTAGAAATTCTTTTCGTCAAGTTTATCGGTCAGTAATCTTAAGTTTTCACCAAACCTCTGATAGTGAACTACCTCGCGTTCGCGCAAAAAGCGAATAGCGTCTTTGACGTCATAATCGTCGCACATTCTGAGAATGTTGTCATAGGTGGTTCTAGCTTTTTGTTCTGCAGCCATATCTTCATGCAAGTCTGTTATTGCGTCGCCTTTGCTTTGCAGAGCGGCTGCTGTGAACGGAACACCGTTTGCCCCCTGAGGATATATTCCTGTGGTGTGGTCAACAAAATAATCGTCAAATCCTGCTTTCTTTATTTCGTCAATCGTCAAATTTCGTGTCAGCTGATATACTATTGCACCAATCATTTCAAGATGCCCAAGTTCTTCTGTACCTATATCTGTCAATGTGCCCTTTAATTCAGGCAATGGCATTGAAAATCTTTGGCTAAGATATCTTAACGATGCTCCAAGCTCGCCGTCCGGTCCTCCGTATTGTGTTATGATTATTTTGGCAAGTTTTGGATTAGTTTGCTTTATATTAACAGGGTATTGCAGTTTTTTCTCATATACAAACATCAGTCGATCTCCTCGCTTTCCCACGGCCACGGAGCCTTAATCCAATTCCAGTTGTTTTGAGTTGTAGCGCTCTTGGTGAGAGGTCCGTATTTGCTTTCATATTCAGCAATAAGCGGCTGCGCTTTTTCTTTAAAGGCTCTCATTTTGGTTACGGTTTCAGTGTCATTTGGGTGGGTATCAAGAAAAAGCTGCAAATCAAGCGCTGCAAACTGATAGGTTGATATTTTTTTGAGTAATATTTCTCTTTCAGTCATTAGTTCCACCACATTTGCTTCCATAGAATGGTTTGTTGAGAGATGGGAACATTGTACCTGCAGAAAATCCCTGAGCCGCCGTATAGGTTTTGGCGTTGTTCATTTGAAACGGAACGTATGCCATGGCTTCCGAAATATTTTCGGGAAACTTAGATAATCCGTAATGTTCATTAATCATTTCTGATATTTCCAATTCTATATCTCCTTTCAACTATTAGTGAGTTAATTTAATTCGATATTCACCTTTGTATAGCAATAATAATTTAATAGTAATTTGTTATATCTTATTTACTAATTCTGCAGATACTACATACTATGCAATTTAATTCTTTATGTTAAGCAGTCAAATTTACCCTATTTCAAACTCAGGTAAATACCATTTTAAAGCTTCCTCCGCCGTCATTCCGCTTTTGCAAAGATAATCTAACCCGCAAAGACTTACTCCTACGCATTTGCTTTCGGATTCATAATTTACATTAAAGCAGTCCCATGGTGAGGCAACAGGGGAGAGATAGTCATATTCTTTGTCAGCAATGGTTTGACCGTTGGAAATTTTTGCAAAAGGTATGTACAGTGTTTTGTTCTTTTTTGTTATTTTTATTTCTGATACAGAATTAACTGCCTCTTCAAAATCTGAATATTTTTCTTTAATAGAATTTTCAGCTTCGTCTTTACTCAGATAAATGTCTTTATTTTCTAAGTTAAATTTTTGTGGTTCAGCATCATAATCCGACTGCATAAGGATTGCAATAGCTCTAATTGTTTCATCGCAATATGATTCATCATACTGTGCCGCAACAAGGCCGCATAATAATGTCTTTTTGTCATTAATCTGTTTACTGTCTGAAGGCTCACTCACGTTATTCTTTATTTTTGAATTTCCGGAATCACTATTTGTAAAATTACACTTTACAATGGAAATAGGAAGTGCCGCCATAATTACGAGAAATAATATTATTGATATTAATTTTAATTTCATATTTTCACCTGCTGTGTATTTAAATCTTTAATTTTAACAATAAACAAATCACAAAAATAATACTATAAAAGCTAAATTGTGCTTTATTTTTCTTGACATACTAATATATTTGTCTTAAAATAATATATGTCCACGTATGAAATAAAATAACTTACACATATATTATCAAGTAAGTATAGAAACGGAGTTTAATATGAAAGTAAAGTATTCTGTTATTCCTTTTATACCTGTTGCAATAGTAATGAGCGTTTTTAAGCTTATGGGAATATTCGGTCTTGACGGCAACGGCCTTTTTCTCGGAATGAATAAAATGGGGTTAACCTACACCGTGATCGGCATTGGTCTCGGACTCTTTGTTTTATGCATACTTATAAATTTATTTGACAGAAAAACAGCTCCTGTTTATCCGGTCAGAAAGAATTATCCGGCTGCTGCATTTGCGGTTTTATCCGGAATACTTATAATTGCAAGTGCCGTAACAAAGTTTATGAATACTACGGCAAATTCTGAATATTATTTTATGACAATTGCATGTCTTATTTTTGCAATACCGGCAGGTCTTGCGCTTGTACTTATGGCACGAACTCACTTTGTAGGTAAGTCAAACATCTCAACAGTATCAATGCTGTTTATTTTTCCTGCATTGTGGGGTTGCGCTGAACTTGTTTCCGAATTTTTGGTTGCAACCAAGGTGTCGATATCCGCAACAGACCTTACTGCACTTTTCTGTTATATATTTATTACTTTGTTTATGTTCTCTTGCGCCATGGTGCTTTCACGCATTCAGGGCAGAAATCCTGTAAAGGCTTGCTTTATATACGGACTGCCTGCTATTGCAATTTCAGTTGCCGAGGGCTTGGGAGTAATTTGCACATCGTTGGTAGAAGGTATTGATGTAAGTCAGATACTTATGGGAATTGAGTTTATTGTAATTTCGCTTTACGCATTGTCATTTATAATGGAAATGACAATCAAATCATACACAAAGGATGAAATTGAGATAATTGACGGTATGCCCGAAGATAATGATGAAGATGTTTATGCTAATAAATATACGGATACCAGCGACTATGATGATCTTGTAATGTCTCATAATCCTATTGACTATGAGGAGCCTGATGATGAGGCGGCAAGTGAATTTATTGAGTCTATGGGCGATATTGACGACTTTATACTTGGCTATAATAGAGATGAATATTCTGATAACGGAAGCGGTCCGGTGGCAACTGACGATTCCCCAATAGTACTTAACACTGCTGAAGGTGTTACGAAAAGTTCGTCATCTAACGATTCAAAAGAAAGTTTAAGTGAAATTGACCAAATTCTTCAAGACTTGGAAAATAAAAAATAATTTTCAAATTACTGTTGACATCACATAATTGTAGTGATATTATATGAGCAAGAAAAGCTATGATAAGGATATGAAGTACATTTAACCGTTTTCAGAGAGCGAAGCATATGCTGAAAGCTTCGTATTCGGCTTTGTATTTTACCACCTTTGAGTCTGCACAGGAAATGGTGTGGCGTGTGACTGCGTTAAAGTCTTTTGAGGGCTCTAAAGCCGAATTTGGGTGGAACCACGAAGTCCATTCGTCCCAATACTCCTTTTGGAGTATTGGGCTTTTTTATTATTTTGGTATATTTTAATAAGTAAGGAGAATAACAATGATTAGTGTTGAATTAAAAGGCGGCGTTGTAAAAGAATTTGAAAAAAATATTACGCCTGCCGAAATAGCAAAATCAATTGGAGCAGGTTTGTATAAGTCTGTTTGTTGTGCAAGAATTGACGGTGAAATTGTTGACCTAAGAACTCCGCTCACAAAAGACTGTAAGGTTGAACTCCTTACATTTGACGAGCCTGACGGTAAAAAAGCATTTTGGCACTCGGCTTCACATGTGCTGGCGCAAGCTGTAAAAAGACTTTATCCAAACGCTAAATGTGCAATCGGCCCTGCTATTGACAATGGCTTTTATTATGATTTTGATGTAGAGAAACCGTTCTCTAACGAAGATCTTGAAAAAATAAAAGCAGAAATGAAAAAAATAGTTAAGTCCGGAGTTGAAATTGAGCGTTTTGAATTGCCACCTCAGAAAGCAGAAAAACTGCTTTCCGATATGAACGAGCCCTACAAGGTTGAGCTTGTAAAAGAACATTCCGATAAAGGCGAGAATATCAGCTTTTACAAACAGGGTGATTTTACCGATTTATGTGCGGGTCCTCATTTGCTGAATGTTTCTCCAATCAAGGCAATAGAACTTACTAACTGTACAGGTGCCTATTGGAGAGGCGATGCAAAAAATGCACAGCTTTGTAGAGTATATGGCGTAGCATTCCCTAAGACTTCAATGCTTGAAGCGCATATGAAGATGCTTGAAGAAGCTAAGAGCCGTGACCACAACAAGCTTGGTCGTGAGCTTGAGTTGTTTACAACAGTTGATATTATCGGCCAGGGCCTTCCTATTTTACTTCCAAAGGGTGCAAGAATTGTACAGATTTTGCAGAGATTCGTTGAAGATGAGGAACAGCGCCGTGGATGGTTACTTACAAAAACTCCTTATATGGCAAAGAGCGACCTTTACAAAATCAGCGGACATTGGGATCACTATCAGGACGGAATGTTCGTGCTTGGCGACCCTGAAAAAGATGACGAAGTATTTGCTCTCCGTCCTATGACATGTCCTTTCCAGTATCAGGCATACCTGAACCGTCAGCGTTCGTACCGTGACTTACCTCTCAGATATAATGAAACTTCAACGCTTTTCAGAAATGAAGCAAGCGGTGAAATGCACGGACTTATTCGTGTACGTCAGTTTACTATTTCAGAGGGACATCTTATGTGCACTCCCGAACAGCTTGAACAAGAGTTTAAGAGCTGTCTTGAGCTTGCAATATTTATGCTGAAAACTCTTGGCTTGTATGAAGACGTATCATATCGTTTCTCAAAATGGGATCCGAATGACCGTGAAAAATATATCGGCACTCCGGAACAGTGGGATGAAGCACAGGATATGATGGAAAAGATTTTAAACCATCTTGAAATTCCATATGCAATCGGTGTTGGCGAAGCTGCATTCTACGGTCCGAAACTTGATATTCAGATTAAGAATGTTTACGGTAAAGAGGATACTCTTATTACAATTCAGATTGACCAAATGCTTGCAGAAAAATTTGGAATGGAATATGTTGACAAGGACGGCACAAAGAAGCATCCTTACATTATTCACAGAACATCTATCGGATGTTACGAAAGAACGCTTGCGTTGCTTATTGAAAAATATGCAGGTGCTTTCCCAATGTGGCTTGCTCCGACTCAGGTAAAACTTCTTCCTGTTGCTGACAGACACCTTGATTATGTAAATGAAATTAAAAAGGTTCTTGAAGCAAATGGTATGAGAGTTGAAGTAGACAGCAGAAGCGAAAAAATAGGTTACAAAATCCGTGAAGCTCAGCTTGAAAAGGTACCTTATATGTTCATTATCGGCGATAAAGACATAGAGGCAAATACAGTTTCTGTACGTCACAGAAAAGACGGTGACCTTGGCGCTATGAAGCTTGATGACTTTATTGCAATGGCAGTTGAGGAAATTGAAACAAAAACAATAAAATAAGTAGGTGAAGTATGTCCCGTTGGCTTGCTGAATACGACAAAAAGAGTTACAAGAGCTCTAAAAAACGTCGGCGTCAGGCAATAAATGCAGGAAAAACCGGTCGTATTAAACCAATAGGTATATTAAAACGAAAAATTTCAATAATTGTTTTAGCGATAATTATAGTTACTGCTGTTGTGATTGGTGCTATATCTTTATACATTTTTGTGATTTCTCCAAATTCAGCGGAACGCAATAATGAAACTTTAAATTCTGAACAAACCGATGAATTACTTATGGTGGTGAATAAACAGAATCAGCTTGATAAGGATTATGTACCACAGCTTGTTGATTATAAAAATCTAAAGGTAAATGCACTTTTGTTCAATGATTTGATGCGAATGTGTGATGATGCAAAAAGCGACGGAATTGAGCTAAAAGTTGTTTCGGGCTACGTATCATTTGACGAACAGGCAAAACTATATAATGCAAAGCTTAGAGAATTTCTTTCTAATCCTGATTATACACAGGTAAGAGCCGAATCTGCTGCTCAAAAGATTGAACCCCAAGCCGGATGCAGTGAGGCTCAGACAGGTTTGCTAATAGGTTTTGATTTATCGGACGAACATTCTGCCGCTTATTTGGTACGAAATTGCGTAAACTACGGATTTGTTTTGAGATTTCCATATGACAAAGAAGATTTAACCCATATTTCTTATAATCAATCACTATACAGATATGTAGGTGTCGATAATGCCATAAAAATGCGCTCATATAATATGTGTCTTGAGGAGTATGCTGAATATTTGGCTGACGGAAATGAAAATTATTGAAAATAATGCTAAAATTAAAAAAATACTTGCATTTTGTAAACGAATGTAGTATAATAACTTTGTTAATTGTGCATAGTAGGTAGGTGAGAAGCAATGAAAGAGAACATCCATCCAAAGTACGAGCAGACAACAATCACTTGTGCATGCGGCAATGTAATAAAAACAGGTTCAACAAAAAAGGATATCCGTGTTGAAATTTGTTCAAAGTGTCATCCTTTCTTTACAGGAAAGCAGAAATTGGTTGATACAGGCGGACGTGTTGACAGATTTAAAAAGCGTTTCAATATGGACAAGTAATTTTATATGCAAACCTTTAAGGCGACACGTTTGTGTCGCCTTGTTTACTCTTTTGAGGAATTTATATGAATAAAGATTATAAAACTGTCCAAAAATCCTCTAATGATGAATTTGTTGAAAAGAGGTCGAAGTTTATTGGATATTGTACTCCTGTAAAAAGTGAACAGGAGGCTGTTGATTTTATTAATGCTAAGCGAAGCGAACATTGGAATGCTACTCATAATGTATATGCATACTCACTTAGAGAGGGCAATATTAAGCGTTACAGTGATGACGGTGAACCGTCAGGCACCGCAGGTATGCCGGTTCTTGAAGTGATTACCAATAATGATGTTTTTGATGTATGCATTGTAGTCACACGTTACTTTGGCGGTGTGCTTTTGGGCACGGGCGGCCTTGTTCGTGCATATTCCAAGGGCGCAAAACTTGCGCTTCAGGCTTCAAAAATTGTACTTAGGCAAAACTGTTTTGTTTGTTCCGCAGCCTGCAGCTATAATCAGTATGGCAAGGTTTCTTCGCTGATTATGGGTGTTGGAGCGTCAATTGATGATACAAATTATGCCGACAGAGTTTTGATAAAATTCCATATAAAGCCCGAACTTTTTTCTTTACTTAATAAACAACTTGCAGATGCAACTTCAGGTGAAGTTCAGGCAATCAGCGAGTCTGAACAGTACTTTTATGCTGATATTTGATATTAAATCGGTTATTATTTATCTGAAGTTGTTGAATTTTAGAAATATAAGGAAAATACAAAAAATTTTCGGATATAAAGAGGAATATTTTTAATTTTTTCGTAAAAAGATAATAGGACGTTAAAAAACATAGTGAAAGGTGGTTTAAAATGCCATTCCCTGAAAGCTTTTTGCAGGAATTGAAATTGCGCAATGATATAGGAGATGTTATTTCTTCATATGTCAACCTAAAGCGTAAGGGCAGAAATCTGGTTGGATTATGCCCCTTTCATGGCGAGAAAACCCCGTCTTTTACTGTGTATACCGAAACTGAATCTTTTTATTGCTTTGGCTGCGGTGCCGGCGGCGATGTTATTTCATTTATAATGAAGATAGAAAATCTTGACTATACAGACGCTGTAAAATTTTTGGCTCAGCGTGCCGGACTTGAGATGCCTGAGAATACTTATGATGATAGTATGAGCAAACTCAGAAAGCGTATTTTTGAGGCTAATCGTGAGGCTGCAAGATTTTACCACTCAAATTTAACATCACAGTCAGGTAAAATAGGTCTTGATTATTTTCATTCCCGTGCTCTCAGCGACCGAACGATACGGCATTTTGGGCTTGGTTTTGCTTTGCCTGACCGTTATTCGTTATGCAATCATTTGCACTCAAAGGGATTTACCGATAATGAAATTGTAGCCGCTAACCTTGCATTTAAAAGCAGACGGGGAAACGGCATTTATGACAGATTTTCAAACCGTGTTATGTTCCCGATTATTGACCTCAGGGGCAATGTAATCGCCTTTGGAGGACGTATTATGACAGATGAAAAACCAAAATATCTGAATACGTCCGATACTCTTGTTTTTAAAAAGAGCGAAAATCTTTTCTCGCTTAATAATGCGAAAAATTCCGGCAGCAGAACGCTGATTCTTTGTGAAGGCTATATGGACGTTATAGCCATTAATCAAGCAGGTATTACAAATGCTGTTGCAACACTCGGAACGGCATTGACAAACGAACAGGCTGTTCTTATGAAAAGATATGCCGACGAGGTTGTAATTTGTTATGATTCCGATGAAGCAGGGCAAAAGGCCACAGCGAGAGCAATTCCGATTTTGCGCAATGCCGGGTTGCTTGTACGTGTTTTAACTATTCCTAACGGCAAGGATCCCGACGAGTTTATTAAATCCAAAGGTCTAGACGGCGCCGCCGCATTTAAAGCTCAACTTGAAAAAAGCGGTAATGATGTTGATTACAGGCTGCAAAAATTAAAACAGAATTTCAACCTTGAGACATCAGACGGCAAGGTTGCTTATCTTGAAGCGGCAGCAAAAATTGTTGCAACAATCTCAAGTCCGATTGAACGGGATGTTTATTCATCAAAAATCAGCAATGAATTTCAGATTGAAAAGGCTGCATTTGTTCAGCAAATTAATTCTTTTGAAAAGCGTAACAGAAGAGATTTTAATAAAAAGGAAGCTCGCAGAATCAGGGCGGAGTTAAGCGGTCAGAATGATAAAATCAATACAGACCACTATAAAAAACCTCGTTCTTCTTCGGCTGAGGAATCTCTTGTTGTTTATTTAATAAATAATCCGGACTCGGCAGATTATATTTCTGATAATATTAAGTCAGAGCAATTTCAAAATTCTCTTATGAAACGTTATTTTGAATATTTTCTTGCAAGGGAAGAAAACGGATTGCCGCCGCTGACAAGCGTTACGGCAGATTTTTCAGGTGACGAAGCGTCAAAATTATATCAGATGCTTTCAAAGCACTCATCAATTGCTTCAACTCGACAGGCTCTTGATGAATACATAAATGTCATTAACGAAGAAAGTCAAAAACTTTCAAATGATGATATTGCATCAATGTCGGGAGAAGATATAAATGAATATCTAAAAAAACTAAGGGATAATAAAAAGTAATTTGGTTTATGGAAAGGAAAGTATGTTATGGCTGTACAACAGGATAAAAAGACAGTTATTAAAGAACTTGTAGAGCTTGGCAAACAAAAGGGTAAGCTTACCAATCAGGATATCCTTGACGCAATCGGTGAACTTGACTTTGACCCTGAAAAACTTGAGAAACTCTATGATGCTCTTGAGGCTCAGGGAATTGAAATTGTCGAGGATATGGGCGATATAAAAATTGACGATATTGACCTTGAACTTTCAGACGGAAAAGCAGGAGACGGCTCATCTCACACCTCTGACCAGGGAATTACAATTGATGACCCTGTAAAGGTGTATCTTAAAGAAATAGGTCGTGTTCCTCTTTTGTCTTCCGAAGAGGAAATTGAGCTTGCTATTCGTATTTCTGACGGTGACGTTGCAGCAAAACAACGTCTTTCCGAAGCAAACCTCAGACTTGTTGTCAGCATTGCAAAGCGTTATCTTGGACGTGGAATGCAGTTCCTTGATTTGATTCAGGAAGGCAATCTCGGACTTATAAAGGCTGTTGAAAAATTCGACTATACAAAAGGCTTTAAATTTTCAACCTATGCAACTTGGTGGATAAGACAGGCAATTACCCGTGCGATTGCAGACCAAGCTCGAACAATTCGTATCCCGGTTCATATGGTTGAAACAATTAACAAGGTTAAAAAAGTTCAAAGCCAGTTGCTTCACCAAAACGGACACGAACCGTCGGCAGATGAAATTTCCAAAGAAATCGATATGCCGGTAGATAAAGTCAGAGAAATTATGCGTGTGGCTCAGGAGCCTGTATCACTTGAAACACCTATCGGCGAGGAGGAGGACAGCCATCTCGGTGACTTTATTCCTGATAATGACGCTCCTGCGCCGGCAGACGCCGCCTCACATACAATGCTCAGGGAACAGCTTTCAGACGTACTTTCGACTCTCACACCTCGAGAGGAAAAGGTATTAAGACTTCGCTTCGGCCTTGAAGACGGCAGAAGCAGAACACTTGAAGAGGTTGGCAAGGAATTTAACGTTACCCGCGAACGTATTCGTCAGATTGAAGCCAAGGCTCTGCGTAAATTACGTCATCCATCCAGAAGCAGAAAGCTTAAGGATTATCTTGATTATTGATATTATTTGAATTATGGTTACTTTTGAAGAATGTGCTGAAATGCTTGATGAAATTGCGGACTCAATGCCGTTTGAACTTTACAGAGATTTAAACGGCGGAATTTCGCTCTTGCCGCAGCAGAAAATTCATCCTGCCGCTTTGCACAACGATTTATTTATTCTTGGCGAGTACATACGTAATTCGCTCGGTAATGCAATTGTTTTTTATTACGGTTCAATCAGTCATGTTTA
>SAMEA3663135__coassemble_200_pt1 | contig 14477 bp, 9 predicted proteins | sample SAMEA3663135__metabat2_low_PE_019 | metagenome-assembled genome bin SAMEA3663135 (sample SAMEA3663135) | pig gut metagenome | biome: pig gut; feature: pig-associated habitat; material: faeces | place: Denmark | collected 2012 | reverse complement strand
TGCTATAATGTAGCAGTTAATATGGGGGGATTGACAAATCAAACATTCGTTGTCGCATTAGGTGAGTTACCAATAATGGTGGCGATTGCATTTATATTTGAATTCTTTTTGATCGGGAAATTGGCTCAAAAATTAGCATTTAAATTTGTAAATCCCAAAAAAGACAAGCCGATTTTCGTAACATTAGCAATATCAACAATGACAGTATGTTTAATGTGTCCAATAATGAGCTTTTTTGGAAGTGTATTGTTTGGTTTTGATGGTATGTCAAATATAATTTCAAGATGGTTACAAATATCTGTTTTAAATTTCCCAATGGCATTATGTTCACAATTGTTTTATATCGGACCTTGTGTTAGGTTTATATTTAAAAAAATATTTAGAAATAATATATGATTTTCTTCCGAAAAATCTGAGGTGTCACCCACTTTTTAAGCTGCTTGTAACATTTTTCAAGTGTTCCTCCTTGCAATTAGGAAGTTGTTCCGATTTAAATTTTCTACGATTCAAACAAATATATATTTTATGTTAATTTAGACTTTTAAAACGCCGGAATGAATGTTTAGAGTACTTAGTATCAATAGTTGAGGTAAGAACAAAATAAATGGTTGATTTAGACAAGCTGTAGTTAGGAGCTACCGCTTGTTTTTTCAGTTGATGAAAAGATATGTAAATATATTTGCTAAAGGGTTTATGAATTAACAATACACAGTTATAACTTAAAACTAAGTTTTGCTATAAATTTTTGGTATTTGCTTTTATTAACATTAGGCTTGTATTTAATTTTTTTTGCATATATAATGTAAACATACATTATTACTATGATTAATAGGAATTGAGGTTATATATATGAGTTTAATCGGTGTAAAAAGTTATCTTGCAAAATTTGGTCTGGATAACGATATAATAGAAGTAAATGATAGTTCCGCTACCGTTCATGACGCTGCAATATCTTTAAATACTGATGAAGACAGAATTGCAAAGTCCTTATCATTTTTAGTCGGAGAAGATGTTGTGGTAATCGTGGTTTCAGGACGCTCAAAAATTGATAATCACAAGTATAAGGCATTCTTTCATAAAAAGGCTAAGATGATACCGTTTGATGATGTTGAAAAGCTAACCTCCCACCCCGTGGGCGGTGTGTGCCCCTTTGATTTGCCTGAGAATGTTCAGGTGTATCTTGACAATTCATTGAAAAAATATGATACTGTATTTCCCGCCTGTGGTTCTCCTAATTCTGCAATTGAGATTAGTATTGATAATTTAGAAAAGACTTCAAACTATAAGTCTTGGATTGATGTTACAACCACAATTGATAATTAATACTGTTTGTTTCTACTACTTAGTCATAATAAAATATTACTAAAAAAGTCCCTTTACGGTTAATTGAATTAAACCATAAAGGGACTTTTAAATTATTACATTGTGAAATTATACCGAATAGGAAAATTAAGCCTTGTTTACTGAACCGAAGAGTTCCATTTTTTCCTTAACGGTAGTCTTGATAGCTTCTGCGCCCGGAGCGAGGAGCTTTCTTGGGTCAAAGCCCTTGCCTTCAAGGTCTTTGCCTGCTTCGATATACTTTCTTGTAGCTTCAGCAAATGCGAGCTGGCACTCTGTGTTTACATTGATTTTTGAAACGCCGAGTGAAATAGCCTTTTTAATCATATCAGCCGGGATGCCTGTGCCGCCGTGAAGAACGAGTGGCATTGCACCTGTGAGCTGCTGAACAGCATCAAGAGTTTCAAAGCTGAGGCCTTTCCAGTTTGCAGGATATTTGCCGTGAATGTTGCCGATACCTGCTGCAAGCATTGTTACGCCGAGGTCTGCAATCATTTTGCTTTCCTGTGGATCTGCACATTCGCCTTCGCCGATAACGCCGTCTTCTTCGCCGCCGATTGCGCCAACTTCTGCTTCAATTGAAAGTCCCTTTTCGTTGCAGATAGCAACAAGTTCCTTTGTCTTTTCAACGTTCTCTTCAATCGGATAGTGAGAACCATCAAACATAATTGAGCTGAAACCTGCTTCAATGCACTTCTTTGCGCCTTCGTATGTGCCGTGGTCAAGGTGAAGAGCAACAGGAACAGTGATGTTGAGTTCCTCGAGCATACCGTTTACCATGCCGACAACTGTCTTAAAGCCGCACATATATTTTCCTGCACCCTCAGATACACCGAGAATTACAGGTGAGTTAAGCTCCTGAGCTGTCAAAAGAATTGACTTTGTCCATTCAAGGTTGTTGATGTTGAACTGACCTACTGCGTAGTGTCCTGCCTTTGCTTTTGTAAGCATTTCTTTAGCGTTTACTAATGGCATTTTTATCTTCCTTTAAGTATTAGATTTCAACAGAAAAACGTCTTTCCCTGCCGAGTTAAACTTATTATACAATAAATTTTGTTAAAATTAAAGTGTTTTCAAAAATTTTATGATAATTTTTTAACGATTTCAGTTTGCACTTCAAAAATCACGTAATTTTCATAATAAAATCACAATATTGTTACATAAGTTGGTTGCTTTTAAAATTTTTACGTTATATAATTAATACAAAACTGATAATATAATTGTTTGTTAATTAATAGTGATTAAGAGCATAAAAGGAGAGCTTTTTATGGATAATAATAATGATAACAATTACGGTAGCGGTTATTACAATTCGGAACCGCAAAAGCCGTTTACCGAAAAGACTACCGAGCAGCCAATGCAGGAGCATAATGCGGAAGCACAGCAGAATTTTGACTTTGAGCCCGAACAGCCGCTTGTAAACAAACCCGAAGATCATACTGATGACGGAACTTTAAACACTCAGCCCGGGTTTGACCAACAGAACGCCGAAGATGAAGAACCGTTTAATCCGATTCAAAACACTTCGTCATATGCTAACAGTGCGTTTACAAACTCAACGTCCTATAATTCGCCTCAGCAGAGTTATCAACAGAATTATCAGCAGAACCGTAGTAATGTCCCTCCAATGCAAAACCAAAATTATTATTCAAATGCACCCCAGGGCAATTATCAGCCTAATTCTGCATATAATCAGGGAGCAGGCTATAATCCAAATCAGAACGGCTACAATGGATATTCTGAGCCGCAACAACAAAATTATAACAGATATTCTTATCATCAGGGTAATTCAAATATCCCTCAGTACGGAAATGCTGCTACTAACAATATTCCGCAGATGCCCTTGCAGCCCGCTGTTCCCAAAAAGAGCAATAAGGGCTTGATTGCTGTTATAATTGTACTTTCGGTATTGCTTTTGGGTAGTATTGTGGGAATATGTGTGTATATCACTTCAAATATTTCAAATGCTTCTAATAATAATCAGACCGATAATGCACCCGCATTCAGTTTTACTCTTCCGCAGGGCGGTGACAATCAAGTGCCGCAGACAACAACGGCACCTCAGTCCAGCCACAATGAATCAGATTACAGCGACAAGACAATTTCCGATTACAGCGGTCTTTCACTTGAAAGCAAGCCGAAAGACGCAGGTTCAAGCAGTGATTACAGCGCAGAGTATGCATTTAACAAGGCTTCTTCTTCGGTAGTCGGTGTTGTATGCTATGCCGACGAAGTTACAAGCGTTGACAACTGTTCTTCACAGGGAAGCGGAATAATTATTACCTCCGACGGTTACGTAGTTACAAACGCACACGTTGTCGGAAACAGCAAGACAGCTTATCTGATTCATATTGTTACGGCTGACGGAAAGACCTATAACGCAGGTGTGGTTGGCGTAGATTCACGTACAGATATTGCCGTGCTTAAAATGGACGACGCCAAAGACCTGACCCCCGCAACATTCGGAAATTCGGACGATGTTGAACTTGGCGAAGATATTATAGTAATAGGAAACCCCGGCGGACTTGATTTCCAAAATTCACTGACAAAGGGCGTAGTTTCTGCAATCAATCGCGAGGGTTCCTCAAGCAGTCTTGTAAAATATATTCAAACTGATGCGGCAATTAATCCCGGCAATTCAGGCGGACCGATTGTAAATCTATACGGTCAGGTTATCGGAATTGCAACTTCAAAGATAGTATCTGAAAAGTATGAGGGCATGGGATTTGCTATTCCTTCCGCAACGGCAAAGGATATTGTTTACAGCCTTATGAAAAACGGCTATGTTGACGGCAGAGTAAAGATAGGTATTACAGGCGAGGCGGTAAGCTCTTCGGCTGCAAGCCAATATAATATTCCGCAGGGAATCTTGATTGCCTCTGTTTCGGCAGATGGTCCGTGTGCAAATTCCGGACTTAAAACCAATGATATTATCACCGAGGTTGACGGTCAGAGCGTAACGAATTTCTCACAAGTTTATGAAATTCTTGAAAATCACAAAGACGGTGACAAGATAAAACTTAAATATTACAGATATTCCGATAACTCAAACGGTGAAGTTGAAATAACGCTTCAAGCAGATAAATAATACGAATAAATCGGATTATTCAGAATCATATTATGAATATAGCGGTCGGACAGAACAAATTTGCCCGACCGTCTTATTTAAACTAAAAAGTTGAAAATATTATATAAATGATATAAATTAATTGCCTTTGCAACGCAAAAAATAGTTGAAAAGTCTTTACAAATGAAGTCAATAATGATAAAATCTAAAGTGATTAAGTGTAAATAACTTAATGTATTTACGACTCGGATGAGACGTTTTAATCAAAGGAGGAAAATCCAATGGCAAGAAAAATGAAAACAATGGATGGTAACAGCGCTGTTGCTCACGTTTCCTATGCGTTTACAGATGTTGCTGCTATCTATCCTATCACACCTTCTTCTGTAATGGCTGACCTTACAGATAAGTTTTCGGCGCAGGGCGTAAAAAACCTTTTCGGAAGAGAAGTTCAGGTAACTGAAATGCAGTCTGAGGGTGGTGCCTCGGGTGCTGTTCACGGTTCGCTCGCAGCAGGCGCTTTGACAACAACATACACAGCTTCTCAGGGCTTGCTTCTTATGATTCCTAATATGTACAAGATGGCAGGCGAGTTGCTTCCAAGCGTTATTCACGTTTCGGCGCGTGCGCTTACAAGCCACGCCCTTTCAATTTTCGGTGACCACTCCGATATTTATGCTTGTCGCCAGACAGGTTACGCAATGCTGTGTTCAAACAGTCCTCAGGAATGTATGGACTTGGCAGCGGTTGCTCATCTTTCCGCAATTAAGGGAAGAGTACCTTTCCTCCACTTCTTTGACGGTTTCAGAACTTCTCACGAAATTCAGAAAATCGAAGAGTGGGATTATGCTGACCTTGCAGATATGCTTGATTGGGACGCAGTTGAGGCATTCCGCCGCCGTGCACTCAATCCTGAGCACCCTGTAACAAGAGGTACCGCACAGAACGATGATATTTTCTTCCAGGCAAGAGAAGCCTGCAACAAGTATTATGACGCAGTACCTGAAGTTGTTGTTGAATATATGAACAAGGTTAACGCTAAAATCGGTACTAATTACAAGCCGTTCAACTATTATGGTGCAGAAGACGCAGAACATATTATTGTTGCTATGGGTTCTGTTTGTGACTGTGCAGAAGAAGTTGTTGACTACCTTAATGCAGCAGGTGAAAAGGTTGGCTTGCTCAAGGTTAGACTTTACAGACCTTTCGTTGCCGACTATATGCTCTCAGAACTTCCTAAGACAATTAAGACAATTTCTGTTCTTGACAGAACAAAGGAACCGGGTTCAATCGGTGAACCTCTGTATCTTGATGTTCTTGCAGCAATCAACGGTTCTGACTTTGCAGGCGTAAAGGTATACACAGGCAGATACGGTCTTGGTTCAAAAGATACAACTCCTGGCGATATTATCGCTGTTTACAGAAATGCTGAAAGCGAAACTCCTAAGAGAAGATTTACAATTGGCATTGTAGATGATGTTACAAATCTTTCACTTCCGATTGTTGAAAATCCTGACACAACTCCTGCAGGAACACACAGCTGTAAGTTCTGGGGACTTGGTGCAGACGGTACTGTCGGCGCAAACAAGAACTCAATCAAAATCATCGGTGACAACACTGATATGTACGCTCAGGGCTACTTTGCATATGACTCAAAGAAATCCGGCGGACTTACAGTTTCTCACCTTCGTTTCGGTAACCAGCCGATTAAGTCAACTTACTATATTTCAAAGGCTGACTTCGTTGCGTGTCACAACCCGTCATATGTTGATAAGTATGATATAGTTGACGACCTTAAAGAGGGAGGCTCATTCCTGCTTAACTGTCCTTGGAACGTTGACGAGCTTTCTAAGAGACTTCCGGGCAAGATGAAGAAGATTCTTGCTGACAGAAAGATTAATTTCTACACAATCGACGGTATTAAAATCGGTAAGGAAATCGGACTTGGCGGACGTATCAACACGGTTCTTCAGTCTGCATTCTTTAAGATTGCCGACATTATTCCTGCTGACAAGGCTAAAGAGCTTATGAAGGCTGCCGCTAAGAAATCATATATGAAAAAAGGCCAGGCTATCGTTGACATGAACTATGCCGCTATCGACCGCGGTATGGAAGACCTCAAAAAGGTTGATATCCCTGCTGATTGGGCTAACGCTGTTGATGACGCTAAGGAAGACAAAATCGACGGTCAGGGTGCTCTCGTTGAATATGTAAACGGCATCTTAAAGCCTGTAAATGCATATAAGGGCAACAAGCTTCCTGTTTCCGCATTTATGGATCACGTTGACGGTACAGCTCCGAACGGTTCTGCCGCTTATGAAAAGAGAGGTATTGCCGTTGATGTTCCGGAATGGAACAGCAACAACTGTATTCAGTGTAACAGATGTGCAATTGTATGTCCGCACGCTGTAATTCGTCCTATCGCAATGACAGACGAGGAAGTTGCCGCTTCTCCCGAAGAGACAAATGCTATCCCTATGATGGGACTTAAGGACCTCAAGTTTGTTATGACAGTTTCAACTCTTGACTGTACAGGCTGCGGCGCTTGCGCTAACGTTTGCCCGGGCAAGAAGGGTGAAAAGGCTCTTGTTATGAAGCCAATTGACACACAGCGTCCAAAGCAGGCATTGTTTGATTATGCACTTACAGTATCAGAAAAGCCTGAGGTTGCCGAGAAGTTCAAGTTCTCAACAGTAAAGGGAAGCCAGTTCAAACAGCCGCTTCTTGAGTTCTCAGGTGCTTGTGCAGGCTGTGGTGAAACACCGTATGCAAAGCTTGTAACTCAGCTCTTTGGCGACAGAATGTTTATTGCTAACGCAACAGGATGTTCATCAATTTGGGGTGCTTCGGCTCCTGCAACTCCTTACACAAGAAACAAGAAGGGTTACGGCCCTGCTTGGCAGAACTCATTGTTTGAGGATAATGCAGAGTTTGGTCTTGGTATGGCACTCGGTCAGAAAGCTATCCGCAACAGACTTATTGAGTATGTTGAGAACATTGAAAAGGATACAGACAATGCTGACCTCAAGAATGCTTGCCAAAACTATCTTGACACAGTAACAGATTCAACTTCAAGTCGTCCTGCAACAGACGCACTTATTGCAGAGCTTGAGAAAAATACAGATGACGCTAAGGTTGGCGAGCTTGCAAAGAAAACCCTTATTGATAAGGACGAGCTTGCTAAAAAGTCAATGTGGATATTCGGCGGTGACGGTTGGGCTTATGATATCGGTTTCGGCGGTCTTGACCATGTAATCGCTTCCGGCGAAAATGTAAACATCCTTGTATTTGATACAGAGGTTTATTCAAATACAGGCGGACAGGCTTCAAAGGCTACACCTGTCGGTTCGGTTGCACAGTTTGCCGCTGCAGGTAAGGCTGTTAAGAAGAAAGACCTTGCCGCTATTGCAATGAGCTACGGCTATGTATATGTAGCACAGTGCGCTATGGGTGCAGATAACAACCAGGTTATTAAGGCTATGGTTGAGGCTGAAAGCTACAACGGTCCGTCACTCGTAATCTGCTATGCTCCTTGTATCAACCACGGTATCAAGGGCGGTATGGGCATTGCTCAGCTTGAAGAAAAGAAAGCTGTTGACGCAGGTTACTGGAATATCTTCCGTTTTGACCCACGTCTTGCAGACGAGGGCAAGAATCCGTTTATGCTTGACGGAAAGGCTCCTTCCGCTTCTTACCGTGACTTCATTATGGGCGAAGTTCGTTATAACTCACTTACACGCTCATTCCCTGAGAGAGCAGAAAAGCTCTTTGAAAAGGCTGAAAAAGTTGCAGAAGATAAGTATGCACACCTTCTTCACCTTGCAGGCAAAGACGCAGAGTAAGTTTTATAAAACCTAATAAAAACAACGGGCGCCGAATTTTCGGCGCCCTATTTGTTTGGACTTATAAAGTTTTATTAGGTTTATTTGTCTCCGGAACGTGTAATCAGAGCGGCAAGAAGCCCAAAGAATATTGCAGCCGACACACCTCCTGCGGCACTTGTGAGTCCGCCTGTCAGTATTCCGAGTGCGCCGTCCGAACTTAACGCTTCCTTAACTCCGTTGCACATCAGATACCCAAAGCCGCTTATCGGCACAGCCGCACCTTCTCCGGCAAAATCTATCAAAGGGTCGTAAAGCCCGAACGCACCAAGGATTACACCTGCGACCACAAATCCTGTGAGTATTCTTGCGGGTGTGAGCTGAGTTTTGTCTATAAGAATCTGACCGACTACGCATATCAGTCCGCCGACCCAAAAGGCGTTAATATATTGCATAAAAAACACTTCTTTCAAAGTTTGTAGTCATTATCAATAAATATTATTTTCAAAATTTGTTGAATAATTCCAACCGCCAAAAATATTGTGTGACGGAATTTTGAAAATTTGTGATTTAATACTGATTTTTTGCATATTTTACTACACAAAATACGTTTTTTATAGTATAATTCATAATGTTGAGTTTTATTCGAATCGGATTTTTGGGTAATTTCAGACTAATATTAAGGAGTGAAAGTCGAATGGTCGAGGTTAAAAACCTTACAAAATGTTATGGCAGCATAAAGGCCGTTGACAACATCAGCTTTACCGTTGAAAACGGTGAGGTATTGGGCTTTCTTGGTCCTAACGGAGCAGGAAAATCCACAACAATGAATATGATTACGGGTTATATTTCTTCAACGTCGGGCACAGTTACAATTGACGGTGTTGATATTCTTGAAGACCCGAAAGAGGCAAAGACAAAAATCGGTTACCTTCCGGAAATGCCGCCGCTTTATGTGGATATGACAGTAAGAAAGTACCTTGAATTTATGTTTGACCTTAAGAAGGTTAAACTGCCAAAAAAGGAGCATATTGAAGAAGTAATGCGCCTTGTAAGAATTACGGAGCAGTCTGAGCGTGTAATTAAAAACCTTTCAAAAGGTTATCGCCAGCGTGTAGGATTTGCACAGGCACTTTTGGGCAATCCGCCTGTACTCATTCTTGATGAGCCTACTGTGGGTCTTGACCCTAAGCAGATTATAGAAATTCGTAAACTTATAAAGAGCTTGGGACAAAAGCACACCGTTATTTTTTCTTCCCACGTGCTTTCAGAGATTTCCGCAACCTGCGACAGAATCATAGTTATTTCAAAGGGCAAAATTGTTGCCGACGCAAAAACAGACGAGCTTTCAACAGCCGTTGCGGGCGAGCAAAGACTTTCACTTGTTGTTGAGGGAAACAGCGCCGATGTGCTGTCTTCAATAAAAAAGATTCCTGCCGTTGTGCGTGTTGTAAAAGAGCGTGATATGGCAAACGGCAGCGCAAAATATATTGTACGTTATGAAAACGGCAAGGATATCCGCAAGGAAGTATTTAACGCAATTGTCAGAATAGGAGCAGCAATTCTTGATATGCAGTCAAGCAACGAGACTCTTGAGGACGTATTCCTTGACCTTACTACCCGTGACGAGTCTTTGAACGATGGAGGTAAAAACTGATGGGTGCAATACTAAAAAGGGAGCTTTCCTCCTATTTTAACTCAGCCACAGCATATGTGGTAATGGCAGTTTACTTTTTCTTTTCGGGACTGTTTTTCTATACATACTGTTTTGCCTATAATTCGGCAAGCCTTGCAGGCGTATACGGAAATATGTTCTACATAATTATGTTTATTATACCGATTATCACGATGAAAACATTTGCCGAAGAAAAACGTCAAAAAACCGACCAGGCACTTTTGACCGCTCCTACAAGCCTTACGGAAATTGTGCTCGGCAAATTTTTGGGCGCATTCATACTTTACCTGATTTGCAGCTGCATTTACCTTGTATATGCCGTTATAATCTCATTCTTTACAACACCTGAATGGTCGGTTATTTTGTGCACATTTCTTGGTGTAGTCTTGCTCGGTGCATCGCTTATTGCAATAAACGTATTTATTTCCGTTTTGACAGAAAGTATGATTATTGCGGCAGTATTCGGTATGGCTGTCGGACTTTTGATAAGCATGATGAGCTATTTTGCAAGTATGATTTCAATAAGCTGGATTTCAAATGCGCTTAAAGCAATCAGCTTTATGGAATATTACCAGAACTTTACATACGGAATTTTAAGCATTGTTGACGTAGTATTTTTCCTGAGCGTAACCACACTGTTCCTTTTCTTTACGGTACGTGCTCTTGAAAAAAGACGTTGGAGCTGAGGGAGGTTACAATAATGAGCGAAGAAAACAAGAATTTGAACACATCAGCCCCCGAAGCACAGGAAAATGATGCTTTGGATTTGTCTGAAGCTGCAGTTGATTCAGCCGCAAAGACAGAAGAAACCGAAAAAGCTGAAGCACCCAAGACTGAATATAAAAAGAAGAAAAAAGAGGGCAAAATAAAGTCCTTTATGAAATCAAGAAAAGCAAAACACGGTTCAATTGCAATCATCATAGTTGCCGTTGTAATTGCTATAACAATTGTAATTAACATTGTTTGCGGTTTGCTTGTAGACCGTTTCCCGAATTTGAAGCTTGATTTAACGGCAAACAGCGCATTTGAGATTCAGGAAGATACATTAAATTATGTTTCTGACCTCAAGCAGGATGTAACAATTAATATTCTCGCATCACAGTCGGATTTTGAAAATAACGGCACATACTTTATTCAGGCAGAAAACCTGCTTGATAAAATGGAGAGTGCCTCTGACGGAAAGCTCAGTCTAAAATATGTTGACCTTTCTTCAAATCCGAATTTTGCATCTCAGTATCCTAACGTGAATTGGGACAGCCAAGTCAGCAACGTTGTACTTGTCAGCAGCGGTGACCAGTACAAAGCATTGACTCTTGAAGATTGCTTTGAATACGATTCACAGTATTACAGTTATTACGGTTCATATCAGTTTACCGGAACAAAAATCGAACAGGCTGTTGTTACTGCAATTCTTAATGTTACAACAGAAAATAAGATTGTTGTTGATATGATTAAGGGCAACGGAGAGCAGGATTATTCGTCAGTTACCTCGTTGCTTGAAAATAACGCATATCAGGTAAACGAAGTTTCGCTTGCAACAAGCGGAATGGATGATGACGCAGAGTTTGCAGTGTTGTTTGCTCCTTCGGTAGACCTTGACGACGCCGCAATCGACAAGCTTTCGGCTTGGCTTGATAATGACGGTAAAAACGGCAAAACTTTGATTTATATTCCGTGTGCAGACAAAGTTGATACTCCAAATCTTGACAAATTGCTTTCAGATTGGGGAATGCAGGTTAACGACGGATATGTTTTTGAAACAAGTAACGATTATCTTGTAAGCAATTCAAGTCCTTATGCATTCATTGTTGATTATGCTGATTATTATAAGGATAATCTGAAGAACTCCAAAATTCCTGTTGTAACCTCGGACACACACGATATTACCATCAAAGACGAATCAACGGCACATGCATTGCTTACAACTTCTACCAAAGCAGGCGTTTACCCATACGATGCAGATGATAACTGGAACTATAACGACGCAATTTCGGGAGAGGCATTAAATGTTGCTGCCGAGGGCGTTAAAACCAACAGCGACGACGTTTCATCAAATGTTATAGTATTTGGCTCTTATATGATGTTCACAAAGAACTTTATGGAGATAAACAGCTTTAATAACTCGGCCTATTTGATGAATATTGTAAACACACTTGCAGATAAGGATGACGTGGGAATCACAATTGAAAGCAAATCACTCGACAGCGCAGAGCTTGGCGTTACTGACGTTGCTCCCGGACTTGTTGTTTTGATAATATTTGCATTTGTAGTTCCGATAGGTATTCTTGTTGCAGGCATCATTGTATGGGTTCGCAGGAGGAACAGGTAATGAAAAAGAACAAAAAAACTCTCCTTATTGTCGGAATAGCCGCAGTACTTTTGATAGGACTTATGCTTTTGCTTATTTTCCTGCCAAAGGGCGGTTCGGATGATACCGCAACAGTTGACGAGGGAATTGCAATGGAAACAATGACCGACTCAAACGGTGTTCATCAGGTAAAGATAGATACAGATGAAAACGGCAATATAAAGAATAACAGCTACGGAACATTGATGGACTATGTTCCGGCAAAAATATCGACTATTCACCTTGAAAATTCAAAGGGAACGCTTGATATAGAGTCTGAAACACCGACAGATGATGACGGAAGTTCCGAAGCTACAACCTATACATTGGTTGGATATGAAGATTACGCATTACAGTCAGGCGCACCTGACGAAATTGCAAACTGTGCTGCTTCAATTGAATTTAAAAAGGTTGCAAGCCTAAAGAAAGAAGATTCGTCAGAGTTCGGTTTTGACAAACCTCGAAGCACGGTAACGGTAAATTATACTGACGATACAAAGGCTATTATTATAGTCGGAGACGATGCACCGCAGGGTGCAGGAACATACATTAAGTTTGGCGACGGCGATGCAATTTACCTTGTTGATTCAGATAAAGTATCTGCTTTTGATTACGGTCTTACCGACCTTATGAGCCTTACTATTAATACTGCCGCTTCGGATTCAGACAACTCAAAGGCTTCTTCAATCAGTCTTTCAGGTTCCGCATTCCCGGATGAAATTGTGCTTGAGCCATACTCGGGTGACAAGGTTTCTGCATCTTACCGTATGACAAAGCCGGTTGAATGTTATGCAAACGAGAGCGAAAGCAGCAAAGTTGACGGAGCAATCAGAGGTCTGTATGCCGAAAGCGTAAAGATGGTTAATCCATCAGAATCACAGCTTAGCGACCTTGGCCTTGCAAAGCCTTATGCGGAGGTAAAAGCCGTATATCCCGACACAACTGTTGATGTTCTCAGTTCCAAGCCTGACAGTGACGGCAAGGTTAATGTTATGCTCGGCGGAGGCAAGGTTGTTTATGTTATGGCGTCTGCAAATCTTCCGTGGGTTTCAACAAGCTACGAAAAATTATTCAGCGAGTACGTTTTGTATCCAAAGATGACTTCGCTTTCAAAAGTTTCAATTGACAACGGCGATAAGACCTACGAATTTGAGTTAACTTCAAAAGAAGTCACAACAACCGATGACAACGGAAGCGAGACTACATCCACAAATACAACGGTTAAATACAAAGACAAGGAAATTGCAATAGAAGATTTTTCAACTTTCTATGACGACTTGACTCTTGTAAAACTTGCTGACGGAAAAATTGAAAAGGCAAGCGGCAGTCCCGCACTTTCAATTACCTACACATATTCGTCGGACGATTCGACAGATACTGTAAAGTATTATTCGTCAGACGGGGAACGTTATGTTGCAGAGATTAACGGCACTGTTGCCGGTCATTCTCAAAAGGCTGTCATCAATAACCTTATGACATCGGTTGCAGAACTTGTAAAATAATTAACTCGGCAGGGGCGGCTGCGTACGCTTGATTTGATTTATTTAAATTACAGCGGCGTTCGCCCTGCTGTTGCGAAATAAACAATTTTGTTCTATAATAAAAGAACCGCATTTCATTAAGAAAAATCAATAATCTCCGAGGAGTGATATTATGGGTATGACAATGTCCCAAAAAATTCTTGCGGCTCACGCAGGGCTTGATGAGGTAAAGGCAGGTCAGTTGATTGAGGCAAAGCTTGATATGGTGCTCGGCAACGACGTTACCTCTCCGGTTGCTATCAATGTTTTTGAAGAAAACGGAGCGACAGCAGTTTTTGATAACACCAAAATTGCAATGATTATGGACCACTTTACACCTAACAAGGATATCAAAGCTGCAACTCAGGTTAAGCAGACAAGAAACTTTGCAAACAAATATGATATAAAGAACTATATGGACGTTGGTGAAATGGGCATTGAACACGCTCTTTTGCCTGAAAAAGGACTTGTGGGTCCGGGATGTCTGTGCATCGGAGCGGATTCTCACACCTGTACATACGGTGCGCTTGGCGCTTTTTCAACAGGTGTAGGTTCAACCGATATGGCTGCAGGAATGATAAGCGGCAAGGCTTGGTTTAAAGTTCCGTCGGCTATTAAGTTTAACCTTGTCGGCAAGCCACAAAAGTATGTGAGCGGCAAGGATGTAATTTTACATATCATCGGAAAAATCGGCGTTGACGGCGCACTT
>SAMEA3663135__coassemble_177_pt1 | contig 15457 bp, 13 predicted proteins | sample SAMEA3663135__metabat2_low_PE_019 | metagenome-assembled genome bin SAMEA3663135 (sample SAMEA3663135) | pig gut metagenome | biome: pig gut; feature: pig-associated habitat; material: faeces | place: Denmark | collected 2012 | reverse complement strand
TTTAATCAGAGCTGTCAAAAAAAGGATATTGGATTATTGCCGGCAATATTTGCACTAATTAATGGTAACTTTACTAAATCATCAACTTTTGAAGTTGGCTTACCTGAAGAAATTGACGAAAACGAGGTAGGAACTCTCGTTGAAGGAGCAAAAAAACAAGTGGTAGTTAACAGGTATGAAAGGGATCCTAAAGCAAGAATTGCCTGTATAAACTATTACCGTAAGAAAAATAATGGCAGATTAAAATGTGAAATATGTGGATTTGACTTTGGAAAGATTTATGGCGAAGAATTTATTGAGAAAATAAATATTCATCACTTGGTTGAAATTTCTTCAATTGGTTCCGAATATGAAATTAATCCAACAGAAGATTTAATCCCAATTTGCCCAAACTGTCATCTTATTGCACATAGCAAAAAGCCCGCTTATACCCCTGATGAAATAAGAGAAATGATAAGGAAAAACAGTTGATGTGTGCAAAAAGGATTACAAAATGGGAACCCGATGATTTTGAGTTAGAAATGACAACACATTGGTCTTTTCCCAATCGTGGCAATTGGGCTACCCACGATGCAAAATGGCGTGGTAACTGGTCGCCGTATATTCCTCGAAATATTATGCTAAGATATTCTAAAGAGGGGGATTTGGTACTGGATCAGTTTGCCGGAGGCGGTACTACTCTTGTAGAAGCAAAACTACTAAACCGTGATATTATCGGTGTCGATGTTAATGATGTTGCGCTTGATAGATGTAAGGAAAAAACAAATTTTGAGCACGAAGGTGCGAACGGCAAAGTCTACATACACAAGGGCGATGCCAGAAACTTGGATTTTATTTCAGACAACAGTATTGATTTGATTTGTACACATCCGCCGTATGCTAACATTATAAAATACAGCGAAGATATTGAAGAAGATTTATCACATCTTAAAATCAAAGACTTCCTTGAAGAAATGAAAAAGGTAGCTGCGGAGAGCTACCGTGTTTTAAAAAAAGACAAATTCTGTGCTGTTCTTATGGGTGACACAAGACAAAAAGGTTGTATGATTCCAATGTCATTTGATGTTATGAAAATATTTCAGGATGCTGGATTTACCCTGAAAGAACTGATTATAAAAGAACAGCATAATTGTAAGGCTACGGGATACTGGAAAACAAACAGTGTGAAATATAATTTTTTACTTATAGCACATGAATATTTATTTGTATTTAGAAAATAAAAGCACTTGACGATTGACGGCTGATTCGAGATTATAAGAAAAATGAGCATGTAATATTAGATAAAATATGCAGATAAAAGAAGACAGCACTTCAAAATTTGTAGGACTAATATATTCTGCTTTTTAAGTAGTCAAAACGGCTTGGCTATATGAGGATTGGCGTAATAAAACTTCGTCAATAGATGATGAATAATTCACAAATTAATAGATGTAACAAAATTATATTGTCACCGCAATAAACCTCTACATTAAAACTCAAAAAACCGCCTAAATTCACCCCGAAACGTAACGTTTCCGGAGGAGATTAGGCGGTTCTTTTCATATCCAAATAAATTTAAATTTGCTTTAATTCAAGCTGATTGCCAAATGCAATCGGGGAAGCTCAATATCAGTCAAAGAACTTGTCGTGAATTGTGCTTACAGCCTTGTCGGCGTCGGCAGCGTCGATGAGCACGGAAACCTTGATTTCGCTTGTGCTTATCATCTGAATGTTAATCTGAGCGTCATACAAAGCCTCAAACATCTTTGTTGCAACGCCTGCGTGGCTTTCCATACCTGCGCCGACGATTGAGATTTTGGCAACGTTGTCATCATAGAGAATTTCTTCTGCGCCGATGTTCTCGGTGTAGTCTTTCATGCACTCAACAGCTTCTTTGCCTCTGCTCTTTGCAACTGTAAAGCTGATGTCTTTCTTGCCGTCGTGACCGATAGACTGAAGGATAATATCTACGTTGATGTCCTTTGCGGAAAGCTTTGAGAAAAGCTTGAAAGCAAGTCCCGGAACGTTCGGGATTCCCTTAACCGAAATTCTTGCAACATCTGTATCCTTAGCAACACCGCTGATTAACATTTTTTCCATCTTTGTTTTCTCCTTTACAATTGTACCCGAAGCCTTAGCCATACTTGAAAGCACTTCAAGCTCTATGTTGTATTTTTTAGCCATCTCAACCGAACGGTTGTTAAGAACCTGCGCACCAAGTGTTGCAAGCTCAAGCATTTCGTCATAAGAAATTTCTTTAAGTTTTCTTGCGTTCTTAACCTTGCGAGGGTCAGCAGTATAAACGCCCTCAACGTCGGTATAAATCTGGCACAAGTCTGCGTGCATTGAAGCCGCAATTGCAACGGCGCTTGTGTCGGAGCCGCCGCGTCCGAGAGTTGTAATATCTCCGTATTTTGAAAGGCCCTGGAAGCCCGCAACAATTACAATGTTTTTCTTGTCAAGTTCACGGCGGATTCTTGAAGCCTCAACTTTTTTGATTCTTGCGCTTGTGTGTGCAGAGGTTGTTTCAAAGCCTGCCTGCCAGCCGAGAAGTGAAACAGCATGAAAACCAAGCTTTTCAATTGCCATTGCAAGCAACGAAATAGAAATCTGCTCGCCTGCGGCAAGAAGCATATCTTTCTCACGGCGTGAAGCGTCCGGATTAATCTCGTTGGCTTTTTCAATCAGGTCGTCTGTTGTGTCGCCCTGTGCCGAAACAACAACCACTACGTCGTTGCCCTTTTTGAATGTGTCAGTTACGATGTTTGCAACATTCATAACACGCTCGGCGTTTGCAACGGAGCTGCCGCCGAATTTCTGAACTATCAAACTCATCTGCTCAAATACCCCTTTTTATTATAAATCACCGATACGGATTGATGAAAGCACCTTAACATCGTTATTTTCAAGCGCTTCTTTTTTATTCAAAAATTCTCCGTATGGCATTTCTTCAGTTACAAATGCAACCTCGTCTGCGGGTGCATCGTCCTTTTTAATTACGCTGATGTTACCAAAGGTACTCTCAGCCTTGCTCAAAGCGTCTTTGCCGCTTGTGCGTACATACATTGCCGCAACAGAATCCTTATAATCAAGAATATTCTTGCCGTCGCCGTCTGTCCAGTACAAGTATTTTCTGGTTTTAAGGTGCTTGCAGCAGTCAATAACATCTGCAACAACGGCACTTGCGGTCGGCAGCTTTCCTGCGCCCTTGCCGTAGAACACAACGTCGCCTGTGCAGTCGCCGCGAACCATAATTCCGTTAAATTCGTTGTCAATGTTTGCAAGCTGGCTCTTGTTCGGAACAAACATAGGAGCAACAATGATGTCGATTTTGCCGTCGTCAAGCTTTTTAACCTTGCCGATAAGCTTAATTACGCAATTGTATGCCTCTGCATACTTAACGTCGTCAAGGGTGATTTTTGTGATACCTTCGGTATGTACCGAGTCGGGATAAACGTGCTTGCCGTATGCAAGTGAAGCAAGTATGCAAATCTTGCGGCAGGCGTCAAATCCTTCAATATCGGCAGCGGGATTTCTCTCGGCAAAGCCCAAATCCTGGGCAAGCTTCAATGCGTCCTCAAACTGCATTCCCTCTTCTATCATTTTAGTCAGAATAAAGTTTGTTGTACCGTTTAAAATTCCGGCAACCTCATAAACAATGTTTGCAACAAGGCATTGGCTCATCGGACGGATAATCGGAATACCGCCGCCGACAGAAGCCTCAAACAGGAAGTTTACGTTTTCTTCCTTTGCAATGGCAAGCAGCTCTGCGCCGTGTGCGGCAACAAGCTCCTTGTTTGAGGTTACAACGCTTTTGCCCGCTTTGAGACATCTTTTAACAAAGTCATATGCCGGGTTAAGTCCGCCCATAACTTCAACTACAACCCTGATTTCAAGGTCGTTGATGATGTCGTTAAAATCCTTTGTAAATCTGTCTGCAATCGGACTGTCAGGAAACTCTCGCAAATCGAGAACCTTTTTGATGTAAACCTCTTCTCCGAGGCTTGCAAAAAGTTTTTGTTTGTGCGTCAAAAGAATTTCGGCTACACCCGAGCCTACCACTCCGTGACCCATAATTGCTACTGAAACCATATCTTTACCTTACCTTTCGGGATTTTTAACTGTAAACTTATTTAATCGGTTTGTTTATTCGTCGGGTGCGGCGGGATTGCTCTCGTCGCCTCCGCCGCCGTCGGCTGAGCTGTGTTGTCCGCCGCTCTCGGCAGAACTGTGCTGACCTCCGCCGCCACTGTTTTCACCCGAGTGGCTTGACGAAGCGCCGTCACCGCCGCCGTTGTTATTATAACCGCCGTTATTGTTGGAATAAGAGCTTGAATCGCCGTAGTAATTATTATAATCATTATAGTTACTGCTGTTATCACTGTAATTGTTATAACTGTCTCCGTAATATGCGGAACCGTATGACGGCATATTGTCTTCGGTGTAATATCCGACATATTTGCCCGACAAATCAGAGGTGGATACGATAAGTCCCGTAACAGGATTATACTGTGCCTTTATGCAGTTTTCGGAAAGCTTATAATCCTTTTGCTCTTTGCCCTCAAGGTATTTTCCCATAACCTTTGAGAAGAATTTTGCAGAGCGTGTTGTGTCCGAAATTGTATCGGGCTGGTCAAAGCCTGTCCATGTTGCCATTACGCCGTAAGGCGACATTCCGCAGAACCAGCAGTCTCTGTCGCTGTTTGTGGTACCTGTTTTTCCGACAATATCCCAACCGTCAACACGTGCGTACATAGCTCTTGTGCTTACGCTGTTTGTAACGTTGTAATGCAGAAGTCTGTTCATAATCGTTGCAGTTTCTGCCGAATAAGCCTGTTTCGGAACAGCGTCACGGTTGTCGATGATTACGTTGTCCTCTGAGTCTGTAACATAATAATAGGTATACGGCTTGTAATAAAGTCCGCCGTTGCCCATATATGTGAACGCCGCAGCCATCTCACGAACGGAAACACCGCCGTTCATACCGCCGATGGAAAGCGAACCTGTAATTTGTGAATCTTCTTCGTTAAGATGAGAAAATCCCATCTTTGTTACAGCCTGTTTATAGGCAACCTCGGGACCGCCGATGAGTTCCATAACCTGAACGGCGGTTGCGTTTGACGAACATTCGATAGCGTCCGGAAGCAATATGTTTCCCTTATAGTATCTGTATGCGTTCTCAGGACCTGATTTGTAGGTTCCCGTTGATTCGTCATATTCGTATTTGTCAAGCGGTTCGTCAAGAACGGTTGACGAATAATAGAGCTGTTTGTTTTCAATTGCAATAGGATAAACAAGCACAGGCTTGATTGAAGAACCAGGCTGCAAAGCGGAGTGAGAAGCTCTGTCCCATTCAAGCGCCTGCGTTTTCTTTTTGGAGCTTCCGACGGTTGCGATTACACGTCCGTCAAAGTCCATCATAACCGAACCGAGCTGAATGTCGGGGTCGGAACTTTTGTCAATTTCTTGGGCGGCGGATTCGATATAATTCTGCATATCCTCGTCCATTGCACAGTAAATTTTAAGTCCCTCGGTATAAAGCTTGTCTGAAGCGGCGTCTTCGCTGATGTTATAATACTGAGCCAAATCGGATTTTAGGTCGTAATAGAGCTGGTCAATGTACCAGTTCTGAACATATCCGTCGTCGTCGTCGTCCTCACTTGTTGACTGAAAGCCCACAAACGTCATATTTGCCGACTCTTCCATTGCCTGGTCGTACTCGTCCTTTTTGATGTAGTGCTGGTCGTACATTTCTTTGAGGACAATTTCACGCCTCTGCTTGTTGTTTTCGGGATAAATAAGCGGATTCCAGAGCGACGGGTTCTGGGTTATGCCCGCAATTGCGGCGCACTCTGCAATTGAGCAATCCTTTATGCTCTTGTCAAAATACAGCTTTGCAGCCGCCTCAACACCCTGACAGTTGTTGCCGAAATTTACCACGTTAAGATAAGCCTCAAGTATTTGGTCTTTGGTGTATTCCTTTTCAAGCTTGAGAGCTTTGCATATTTCCCTGAGCTTTCTTGTGATTGAAACCTCATTGTCATCGGTTATGTTTTTAATAAGCTGCTGTGTGATTGTCGAACCGCCGTAAGTGTCGTTGCCGCTTGCAAGGTTGAACATAGCTCCGATTGTTCTTGCCCAGTCAACGCCGTGGTGGTCAAAAAATCGTTTATCCTCAATTGCAACCTGGGCGTCCTTCATAGCCTGAGGAATGTCCTGGTTGTCAACCCAAATTCGGTTTTCGGTGCTGTAAAGCGTTTGATACTGCTTAAACTCGCCCGTATCTTTGTCTTTGGTATATATAAAGCTTGTCTGGTTCATTGACTTTGCCGTAAGGTCGATTCCCGTCGGCTCCGAAGCCAGCGAATATATATATATGCCGATTGAAATTCCGGTTATTATCAAAGCGACCATGCAGACAGAAACCACGGTGAGCAGCAATCTGCCGAATCCCTTAAAAAACTTTTTTGCGCCGCTTTCGGTCTTTATTTCGGGAATATTATTATTCCTTGTCTCTTCAGTATACTGACTTATGTCAGTTTCACGCTTATTACGCATACTAACTCCTTATAAATATAAACACAAGAGTCTGCGAATTACTGCGAATTGCAGACTTTTTTGTATATTTATGAATAATTATATAATTAAGATAATAAGTAAATGCACAACAGTTATTAATTATTATAGCACTTTGAAAGAAAAAAATAAACATCATTATTTATTTTTTTAATAGAAAATATCTGAAATTGTTTGTTGAATTTTAGTCAATAGGGTGAATACACAGGCGTTTTCGGGCAAAAATAATGTTATATTTTTAAACAACGCAAGGATGATAATTATGAAAAAATTAATCGGAATCACGGGTGTAATACTCATCGCCTGCATATGCATAAGCAGTCTGTACGCCATGCCCACAGCCGCACAGACGTCAACCGTACCGACCGCAACGGCTTTGGCAGAGCCCACGGCGAAAAGCGTCGAAAATTATATAATCAAATCGGAAAACAACGTAATCGTTGTATACAAAGCAGGCGAAAGCACTCCCTATATCGTGACCGAAGCACGCACGGACAACCTGCCGAAGGGCGATATCCTGAGGCTGAAAAGCGGCGTTGAAGTTGATGGAGAGAAAAATCTGAAAAAAATGCTTGAGGACTATTGCAGCTGAAACACGCCCGATTTTTGCCAATCAGTTTATTCTTTGTACAAAAAGATAGCGTGAATATATTGACTTTTAGGTGAATTTGGGGTAGTATAAATTTGATATGTTATGCGGAAAAATGACGTTTTCGGCTACTGCCGTCAAGTTGAATTTTTGCGGACTTTGCAGGCTTGTCACAGCTTTTTGCGCCGTCAGCACAAAAATCAATAAATAAGCATTTTTAACGCACTTTTATATTATTTTGCACCGCTTTCGATACATTATCATTTTTGACGGATATTCTATTTAATTTAAAGGAGAACATACATATGATTTCAACCGTAATAGACCAGTCGCTCGGACTCGAGTTTCCGATATTTCAGGGCGGTATGGCTTGGGTAGCAGACGCTTCTCTTGCCGCAGGCGTTTCAAACGCAGGCGGACTCGGAATTATTGCCGCAATGAATTCAAACGGTGAACAGCTCCGTGAGGAAATTCAAAAGTGCAAGAAAATGACCGACAAAATCTTCGGCGTTAATATTATGCTTATGAGCCCGTTTGCCGACGAGGTTGCAGACGTTGTTATTGAAGAAGGAATCAAGGTCGTAACCACAGGCGCAGGCAATCCCGGCAAATATATGCCAAAGTGGAAAGAAGCGGGAATCAAGGTAATTCCCGTTGTTCCAAGCGTTGCGCTTGCACGCAAAATGGAAAAAGACGGAGCTTTTGCGGTAATTGCTGAGGGCGGCGAATCAGGCGGTCACGTTGGCGAAATCACCACAATGGCGCTTGTTCCCCAGGTTGTTGACGCAGTTTCCATCCCCGTTATTGCGGCAGGCGGAATTGCCGACGGCAGACAAATTGCGGCAGCATTTATGCTCGGCGCAGTGGGCGTTCAGGTGGGAACAAGATTTTTGGTTGCAGAGGAATGTACAATTTCCCAGGAATATAAAAACAAGGTTTTGAAAGCAAGAGACATTGACACGGTTGTAACAGGCAAAAGACTCGGTCATCCCGTGCGTTCTCTTAAAAATACATTTACAAGAGAATATGCAAAGGCAGAATACGACAAATCAAGCGTTTCCGACGAAGAGCTTGAAAAAATGGGTGCAGGCGTTCTCAGAATGGCTGCACGAGGCGGCGACGTGTCCCACGGTTGTGTGCTTGCGGGACAGGTTGCAGGTATGATAAAAAAAGAACAGCCCGCACGTGAAATCATCGAGGAAATGTTCACTCAGGCTGAAGAAGTATTGAACGGAGCGACAAAATGGGTAAAATAGCATTCGTTTTTTCGGGACAGGGCGCCCAGTACAGCGGAATGGGCAAGGAACTTTACAACAGTTCACAAAGCGCAAAGTCCGTTTACGATATGGCAGACTCTATCCGAAAAGGCACCTCAAATCAATGCTTTGAGGGCACGGCGGAAGAACTTTGCCAAACGGTAAACACCCAACCCTGCGTTTTTACCGCCGATTTGGCTGCCGCACGGGCTCTTGTTGAAAAGGGCATAAAACCCGACTGCGTTGCAGGTTTTTCACTCGGCGAGATTGCCGCAATTGCTTTTTGCGGTATGCTGTCGGACGAAGAGGCGTTTAAGCTTGTGTGCAAACGCGGCGAGCTTATGGACAAAGCGGCAAACGCAAATCCCGGTGTAATGGTTGCGGTGCTTAAACTTCCTGCCGAAACGGTTGAGGAGATATGCAAAAAATTTGACAAAACATATCCTGTAAACTACAACTCAGCCGCCCAAACCGTTGTTGCAACAACAGACGAAAACGCAGAAAAGCTCTGTGAGGCTGTTAAAGAAGCGGGCGGAACGGCAAAAAAGCTTGCCGTAAGCGGAGCGTTTCACTCGCCGTTTATGGCTGACGCCGCAAACGGTCTTGCCGAATACCTGAAAAACGTTGAATTTTCAGAACCCGAAATTCCGATTTACTCAAATTATACGGCTCAGCCCTATGAAGGCGATTACAAAGCATTGGTTAAGGCCCAGGTTGAGAATCCAGTGCGCTGGCAAAAAATCGTTGAAAATATGGTTGAAAGCGGCGTTGACACGTTCATTGAGGTCGGAGTCGGCAAAACTCTGATGAATCTGATAAAAAGAATTAATCCCGACGTTAAGAAGTTCAAGTTTGAAGTTCCGTCGGATTTTGACAAAATATCAATTTAACACAGGAGCAGGAGCTAACGCTCCTTTGCCCCTTGCAATCGGTCGCAAGCTCTGCTGTTTTAAGCAAGGCAGAGGGTTGCCCCGATATAAAACACTTAATTGCGGCAATGCGCCGCAGATTTTCGCAGCGTTTGATAATGCTGAAAAACATATCCGGAGGAAAATATGAAATTTGAAAATAAAACAGCCGTAATCACAGGCGGTTCAAGAGGCATAGGACTTGCAATTGCAACAAGACTTGCAAAAGAGGGCGCAAACATCGCAATACTTTATGTCGGCGACGAGAGCGAAGGCGAAAACGCAAAGAAAGAGCTTTTGCAGTACGGTACAAAGGTTGAACAGTATTTTTGCGACGTGTCCGACTTTGAAGCCTCAAAACAGGTTGTAGACAAGATTATCGAGGACTTCGGCGGAATTGAAATTCTTGTAAACAATGCGGGAATCACCCGTGACAAGCTTGTGCTTAATATGGATGAAAAGGATTTTGACGCAGTTATCAACGTAAACCTCAAGGGTACGTTTAATATGATAAAGCACACATACAAACACTTTATGAAAAAACGCTACGGAAGAATTGTAAGCACTTCATCAATTGTAGGAATTATCGGCAACAAGGGTCAGGCTAACTATGCCGCTTCAAAGGCAGGCATAATCGGACTTACCAAGTCTGTTGCAAGAGAACTTGCAGGCAGAGGCGTTACGGTAAACGCCGTTGCTCCGGGATATATCGGAACAGATATGACAAATGCCCTTTCGGACAAGGTAAAAACCGAAATGCAGGCTCAGATTCCGGCAAAACGAATCGGCGACCCCGAAGATGTTGCAAAGGTAGTGGAATTTCTCTGCTCCGACGAAGCGGCATACGTTACGGGCGAAGTTATCAGAGTTGACGGCGGACTTGCAATTTAAGCGGAGGTATATATGAGCAGACGAGTAGTTGTAACAGGCGTGGGCGCAGTAAGCCCCGTAGGAAACGACGCTGAGACAACATGGAAAAACCTTGTTGACGGCGTTTGCGGAATTGAAGAAATCAGCGCTTTTGACACAAGCGATTTAAAGGTGCACATTGCAGGCACCGTAAAGAATTTTGACCCTACCGAATACATTGAAAAACGAGATGTAAAAAAGACAGATTTATATTGCCAGTATGCAATTGCCGCGGCTCAGCAGGCAGTTGACGACAGCAAAATTTTGGGAACCGTTGACGAAAATCGCCTCGGCGTATATATCGGCGCAGGTATCGGAGGACTCAACACCTTTGTTGAGAACACCGTTGCGCTTCACGAAAACGGCCCGAGAAAGATTTCCCCTTTCTTTATCCCAAAGATGATAGGAAATATAGCAACCGGCAACGTTGCAATCAGATTTAACGCAAAGGGCGTTTCGCTTTCCGTTATGAGTGCGTGTGCAACCGGAACCAACTCAATCGGCGAGGCTTTTCACGCAATCAAAGACGGCTATGCAGACGCAATAATTGCAGGCGGCGCAGAGGCAGTAGTTGCCCCTCTAACCATTGCCGGTTTTCAAAATATGAAGGCACTTTCGACAAACCCCGACCCCAAAAAGGCTTCCCGCCCGTTTGACAAAAACCGTGACGGCTTTGTAATGGGTGAAGGCGCAGGCATACTTGTTCTTGAAGAATACGAGCACGCAAAAGCAAGGGGCGCAAAGATTTATGCGGAATTTGCAGGCTACGGAAACACCTGTGACGCACACCACGTTACGGCTCCCGACCCTGAGGGCGCAGGTCTTGCAAGGGCAATCGAAATTGCATTTGACGAGGCAAAAATTTCTGACGACGCACAGGTTTATATAAACGCACACGGCACAAGCACCCACCTTAACGACCTTACCGAAACGCTTGCGATAAAAAAAGCTCTCGGAAGCAAGGCGTATGACGCAAGCATCAGCTCCACAAAGTCGATGACAGGTCATATGCTCGGCGCAACGGGCGCAATTGAGGCGATTGCCGCCGTTCTTGCAATAAGAGACGGAATTATTCCGCCCACAATAAATCTTGACGAACCTGACGAGGAACTTGACCTCGACTATACTCCTAATAAAGCCAAAAAGCGCAATGTTGACGTTGCCGCCTCAACCAGCCTCGGATTTGGCGGACACGACGCCTGCGTTGTGTTTAAAAAAATATAATGAAAGGATTTTACTATGTTTGATGTGAACTATGAAGAAGTAAAAAAACTTATTTCAATTCTTGAAGAATCAGACCTTTCCGTTCTTGAACTTCAAACTTCAGACGGTCAAAAGATTCATCTTGAAAAATCCGCACAGGCGGAGGCTGTTGCCGCACCGACAGTACAGGCAACGGTTCAGGCACCTGCACAGGCTCCGGTTCAGGCATCCGTACAGGCTTCTGTACAGGCTCCTCCTAAGGAAGCAGGCAAGGCAATAAAGGCACCGATTGTCGGTGTATTCTATGCGGCAGCATCTCCGGGCAGCGCCCCATATGCTCCGATAGGCAAAAAGGTTAAAAAGGGAGAGACCGTTTGCATTATCGAGGCTATGAAGTGTATGAACGAGATTCAGGCTGAAGAAGACGGAGAAATTGTTGAAGTTCTCGCAAATGACGGCGACCTTGTTGAATACGGTCAGCCTCTTTTCAAGATTAAATAACGGAGATAATTATGAATCAGGAAGAAATCAAAGGAATATTACCACATCGCGACAATATGCTATTGGTTGAAGAAGCAGAAAAGATTGACGAAAATTCTGCAAAAGGCAGATATACTATCAAGGGAGACGAATTCTTTTTGCAGGGACATTTTCCGGGCAACCCTGTTGTTCCGGGCGTTATTCTCTGTGAAATGATGGGACAGGCAAGTTGTGTTTTGCTTGCAGATAAAGTTAAAAACTGCACTCCGTACTTTACAAAGATGGACAAGGTTAAATTTAAAAGCCCCGTAAAACCCGGAGACACTCTTGAAAGCGTTTGCACGCTCACAAGAAACCGCGGTGCGTTCTATTTTATTGACGCAAGGGGCTATGTTGACGGAAAGCTGTGCGTAAGCGCAGAGCTTTCGTTTGCTTTAGTTGAAAACAAATAGTAGATTAATCTCTTTGAGTTTATCATTCGGCTTTTGCCGAATACATAAATCCGAATTAAATATATAAGGGTGGAACGATATCCATATCTTTTAGCCGTAGGCTATTTATTGGATGAAAATACCTTTGATTATTGTTGAATATCATTATAAGGTTTATTTTTGGATGTGAAAAAATGTTTTCTAAAATTTTAATTGCAAATCGCGGCGAAATAGCGGTAAGAATAATTCGTGCGTGCCGTGAAATGGGCATTAGCACGGTTGCAATATATTCCGAAGCCGACAAAAACGCAATGCACGTTCAGCTTGCTGACGAAAGCTATTGCGTTGGCGGAAACAGAGTTTCTGAAAGCTACCTTAACGTTCCCGCAATACTTACCGTTGCGATTGAAAGCGGCGCCCAGGCGATTCACCCGGGTTACGGACTGCTGTCGGAGAACGCAAAGTTTGTGTCTCTCTGCGAGCAGTGCAACATAAAGTTTATAGGTCCGGACTCCGAGATGATTAAACGCCTCGGCGACAAGGACATAGCACGTAAAACAATGCGCAAAGCCGGAGTTCCCGTAACCCCGGGATGCGACGTTGTGGAAGATGTTGAGCAGGCAAAAAAAGAAGCCGAAAGAATAGGCTTTCCCCTGCTTATCAAGGCTCGTTCGGGCGGCGGCGGAAAAGGAATCCGCAGGGTTGATTTTATTGAGCAGTTTGAGGACGCTTTTTTGTCTGCCTCATCAGAAGCAAAGTCTGCTTTTGGCGACGGAGCCTGCTACCTTGAAAAGTTCATTCACCCCGTAAAGCATATTGAAATGCAGCTTCTCTGCGACCAGTATGACAACATCATCTGCCTTGGTGAGCGTGAATGTTCGGTTCAGCGCAAAAACCAAAAGATGATTGAAGAAAGCCCAAGCCCCGCGCTTGACGACAAAACCCGCAAAAATATGATGGTTGCCGCAATCAAGGCTGCAAAAGCCGTAAACTATGTTAATGCGGGAACCGTTGAGTTTTTGCTTGACCGTGACAACAACTTCTATTTTATGGAAATGAACACCAGACTTCAGGTTGAACACGGCGTTACCGAGATGGTAACGGGACTTGACATTGTTCAATGGCAAATCCGCATTGCCGCAGGCGCAAAACTTACAAGAACACAAGACAGTATTTTTACGCACGGCAACGTTATTGAATGCAGAATCAACGCCGAAAATCCGCTAAAGGGCTTTAGACCGAGCTGCGGCAGAATCAGAAGACTACACATTCCGGGCGGTTCTTTTGTGCGTTTTGATACGGCGATTTATCAGGATTATTTTATTCCGCCGTACTACGACTCAATGATTGGCAAGCTTATTGTTCAGGCGAGAAGCCGTGCCGAGGCTATCAGAAAGATGAAAATGGCGCTTTCCGAGCTTATTATTGAGGGTGTTGACATAAACCGTGATATTTTGGCTGAGATTTTGTCGGACGAACAATTTGTCAGCGGCGAATACACAACGGATTTTATGGCTGAATTTGAAGAAAAACACAATATTCAATAACGATATACAGATACAAGGAAGATAGCAGTTATGGATTTTTTTTCTTTTGTAAAACCCAAAAACGAGCTTGAATCACAACCGAACGAACAGCAAAACGTGCCGTTTGTTCCCGAAGAAATGTGGATCAAGTGTCCAAAGTGCAACTCAATGCTGCTCACAACGGATATGGAAGAAAACTGCCATATTTGTCCTATGTGCGGTCACCACTTCAGAATCAACGCAAGGCAAAGAATACAAATGCTTGCAGACGAAAACAGTTTTGTCGAACACGACGGCGATATGCAGTCTCAGAATATTTTAAACTTTCCGGGCTATGAAAAAAAGCTTGAAAAAGCAAGAAAAAGCGGCTCAAAAGAATCGGTTATGTGCGGCGAATGTACAATCAACGGCATTAAAACCGTACTTTGTGTAATGGACCCCGATTTTATGATAGGAAGTATGGGAACGGTTACAGGCGAAAAAATCACCCGTGCGTTTGAATATGCCACAGAAAACCGACTGCCGATAATAGTGTGCACGGTTTCGGGCGGCGCAAGAATGCAGGAGGGAATTTTGTCGCTTATGCAGATGGCAAAGACCTCGGGTGCGGTAAAAAGGCACAGCGAAGCAGGACTTTTGTACATCACGGTTTTGACCGACCCGACAACAGGCGGAGTTACGGCTTCGTTTGCAATGGAGGGCGATATCATACTTGCAGAGCCTGACACTCTTGTTGCATTTGCGGGTCCGAGAGTAATTGAGCAGACTATGCGCCAAAAACTTCCAAAGGATTTTCAGACCTCTGAATTTGTTATGCAAAAGGGCTTTGTTGACGCGGTTGTAAGCCGTGACGGCTTAAAGGCAACGCTTGCAAAGCTGCTTAAAATGCACGGATATGGGGAGGCAGAAAAATGACGGCATATGAAAAGGTTACAGCGGCAAGAGACTCCAAAAAGCTGACTGCCGTTGACTATATAAAATATATGTTTGGAGACAGCTTTTTTGAGCTTCACGGCGACCGCAGATTTTCTGACGACAAAGCGGTTGTTGCGGGACTGGCTATGCTTTACGATATGCCTGTTACGGTTATCGGCATTGAAAAGGGACGCAACACCAGAGAGCGTATGGAGCGCAACTTCGGACAGGCTCACCCAGAAGGTTACCGCAAGGCTTTGAGGCTGATGAAACAAGCCGAAAAGTTTAACCGACCTGTGCTTTGCCTTGTTGACACAAGCGGAGCATACCCCGGAATCGGTGCGGAAGAGCGAGGTCAGGGACAGGCAATTGCCGAAAACATTATGGAAATGATGTCGCTTAAAACCCCTGTTCTCTCTATTATTATCGGCGAGGGCGGCAGCGGCGGTGCGCTTGCGCTTGCTGTTGCGGACGAAGTATGGATGCTTGAAAACTCGGTTTATTCGGTAATATCCCCCGAGGGCTGTGCTTCTATTTTGTGGAAAGACAGCTCAAAGGCACCCGAAGCGGCTGAAGCTCTCAAGATGACAGCGCAGGATTTGTTCAACCTTGGCGTAATTGAGCGTATTATTCGCCAGCCAAAGGAATATGATAAGGCTATATTTGAAAGCTTAAAAAAGCTTGT
>SAMEA3663135__coassemble_146_pt1 | contig 16509 bp, 16 predicted proteins | sample SAMEA3663135__metabat2_low_PE_019 | metagenome-assembled genome bin SAMEA3663135 (sample SAMEA3663135) | pig gut metagenome | biome: pig gut; feature: pig-associated habitat; material: faeces | place: Denmark | collected 2012 | reverse complement strand
AAAAAATCGGCAAAGCGGTAAAGCGCACAAGAGCAAGAAGAGTTATCAGAGCGGCATATTATGAGCTTTATCCCGAACTTAAACAGGGATACGATATTATTTTTGTTGCCAGAGGCAAAACGCCTTATGTTAAATCAAATGTTGTTTACAAGGCGATGAGGCAGCACCTTGCTGCCGCTAATGTTTTAAAACAGTCTTTATAAGTTTGAGGGCAGTATATAATAATGAAAAAGGTTCTTCTGGCAATTATCAGATTTTACAGAGCCGCTATTTCTCCGTATACAAAGCCAAGCTGCAAGTATATTCCGACTTGTTCCGAATATGGTCTTGAAGCCATTGAACGTTTTGGTGCGCTAAAGGGTTCTGCGCTTACGATTTGGAGAATTTTGCGCTGCAATCCGTTTTCAAAGGGTGGATACGACCCCGTACCCGAAAAAAAGAATAGGCATTAATCGGGCAGGTTATGCCGCAATCCGGCGTGATGTTTGAGTGCTGCCCTAAAGTGAGGTAGAATATGCAAATTTTTGGATTTCTCGGAGGATTTCTCGGATATATTTTATGGGGCATCTTCTATGTAATTCAGAACTTCGGACTTTCAATTGTATTATTTACGCTGATTATTAAACTTTTGCTGTTTCCGTTTTCAATTAAACAGCAAAAATCTATGGCAGGTACTGCAAGGCTGAGCAAAAAGCAGCAGGCAATAAGAGAGCAGTATGCCAACAACAGCCAAAAGGCTCAGGAAGAGCTTAACAAGCTCTATGAAAAAGAGGGCGTAAAGCCCATGGGCGGATGCCTTACAACAATCATTCCGCTTATAGTAATTTTGGGCGTGTTTTATGCCGTTGCATATCCGCTTACAAACACGCTTCATCTTAACAGCGACAGCGTTCAGCAGGCTATCAATTACGTAAACACAATTCCGGGTTATGTAACAAATGCAAACCCGACATACCAACAGGTTAGCTTGCTTAATGTATTTCCAAACATTATGAACACCGACACAATTCAGGGCTTGTTCAGTTCTTCTGAAATTGCTCAAATCCAGATGTTTGAAAACGGTTTTAGCACATTCGGAGTTGACTTGCTGGCAATACCAAGCGATTACGGATTCCTGTCAGGATATATACTTTTCCCTGTATTGTGCTTCTTGTCAAACGTCGGTTCACAGATTATTATGCAAAAAATCAACGGCAATCAGATGAATCAGCAGATGGGCTGTATGAAGGTTATGCTTTTTGCCTTGCCTTTGTTCTCTGCTTATATCGCATACACTGTTCCGGCAGCCGTTGCCTTTTACTGGATTATTTCGGCGCTTTTAAGCCTTGTTCAGTCGATTGTACTCGGCAAAGTGTTCAGTCCGGCAAATCTTACAGCAAACTCCGAGGCAAGACACGTTGCGTTGCTCTATCAAAACGAAGCAGCCGTTCCGTATGTTTATGCTCCGCATGAGTTACCGGAAGCAAGCAATAACGCTTCAAATACTAAGTCTTCTAAAAAGAAGAAAAAATAATGCTATGAATGTCTTTGTATAACAGAGCAGATGTTGTACAATTAATATATTAAGAAGGAGAATTAACGTGATACGTGAAGCAATCGGCGTTGGTGAAACTGAACTTGACGCCCTTAATGATGCTAAAAAACAGCTTGGACTTGATGAGTCGGCTGATGTTGAGTTTGAACTTATTCAGCGTGCCGAAAAGAAGAAATTCGGTTTGTTCGGCGGTGCTCCTGCTAAAGTAAAGGTTACTTTGCCTGAATCTTCCGAAGATAAGGCAGACGAGTTTTTGAGAAATGTTCTTGACAAAATGGGACTTTCCGATATTGCTATCGAAAAAACTGTTACAGATGACGGCGTAAAATTTGACCTTTCAGGCGAAGAAGTCGGATTTGTTATCGGCAGAAGAGGCGAGACTCTTGATTCCTTGCAATATCTTACAAGTTTGGTTGCCAATCACGGTAAAGATGATTACCTTAAGGTTACTATTGATACCGGAAATTACAGAGAAAAACGTGAAAAGACTCTTGAAATTCTTGGCAGAAAGCTTGCAATTAAGGCTTCAAAAACAGGAAGAAAGTCAAACCTTGAGCCTATGAATCCGTATGAAAGAAGAATTATTCATACTGCCGTTCAAAAGGTTAACGGTGCAATTTCTTGGAGCGAAGGCGAAAATGCAAACCGTCACGTTGTGATTGGACCTGACCCAAAGGTAAGGAACAATTTCCGCAGAGATAACTACGGCAGAGGCAGAGGAGGCAGACGTCCTTACAATGCAAACCGCAGTTCACATCCTGCTCCCGTTAATCCCGACAGAAAGCCGCTCAACGAAGGCGGAGAAAACGGACTTTACGGCAGAATAGATATTGATAAATAAAATTTTGGGCGGATTTATCCGCCCTTTTTTTTGGTGATTTTATGAGTAATTTTATTTCTGACAAAACCATTGCCGCAATCAGTACGGCTCAGGGCGAAGGCGGAATAGGTGTAATTCGTATTTCGGGCGAACAGGCTGTGGCAATTGGGGACAAGGTGTTTTGCGGTGTCAACGGCAAGAAACTTTCGTCAATGAAAGGCTATACCGCCGCTTTTGGTAAAATTGTCAACCAAAACAATGAAGAGGTTGACGAAGCTGTTGCGCTTGTATTTAAAGCACCCCATAGTTATACGGGCGAAGATGTTGTTGAATTGTCCTGCCACGGCGGAGTGTTTATAACTCAGCAGGTTTTGCGGGCTGTCTTTGAAGCCGGTGCAGTCCCGGCTCAGGCAGGTGAGTTTACAAAGCGTGCATTTTTAAACGGAAAAATTGATTTGACAGAGGCCGAAGCTGTAATTGACATTATAAGTGCTAAAAGCAGAAGTGCCGCTCGTGCCGCACTTTTTGTTAAGGACGGAGTTGTCAGACGTAAAATCGACGAGATAAAAGAAAGCTTGTTATCGCTTACGGCGCATTTGTCTGCTTGGGCTGATTATCCCGAGGAGGATATTGCAGAAGTTTCCGATGATATGATTTTGGATGTGTGTAATAATGCTCAGAATCAATTACAGAAATTGCTTGATACTTATGACAGCGGTCAGGCAGTAAAACAGGGGATAGATACGGTTATTGCCGGGCGACCTAATGTTGGCAAAAGCACGCTTATGAATCTGCTTGCCGGTTGCGACAAAAGCATTGTTACTGATATTCCCGGAACAACCCGAGATGTTGTTGAGGACACTGTGCTTGTCGGCGACGTAATTTTAAAGCTAAGCGATACAGCAGGTCTTCACGATACAAATGATATGGTTGAAAAAATCGGTGTTGACAGAGCGAGAAAACGCCTTGAACAGTGCAGACTTTTGCTTGCTGTGTTTGATAACAGCAGTGAGCTTGATGATGAGGATTTAAATCTGTTGAATCTTGCTTCGGAAATTCCTACAATTGCAATTATTAATAAGAGCGATTTGCCCCAAAAGCTTGATGTTGAGCTGATTAAGTCAAAAGTAAATAAGGTTATTTTTACTTCTGCCGCTAACGGTGAGGGTAAGGATGAAATTACTTCGGCTGTTGCAGAAATTGCAGGAACGTCAAACCTTAATCCAAGCGACGGTATTCTCTCTAATGAAAGACAGAGAATTGCCGTCAGTAATGCTTTAAAGTCTGTTGATGAAGCTAAATCGGCAGTGAAGTGTGGTTTGACATATGATGCCATAACTGTTTCGCTTGAAGATGCAATATCGGAACTGCTTGAATTAACAGGAGAAAAAACAAGCGATGAAGTAATTGACAGAGTATTTCACAATTTTTGTGTAGGCAAGTGATAAATCATAACAGTATAACTATTATATAAAGTTAAGTTAGTCGTCTGTTTTTATATGGCGCTAATTATGTTGAAATAGATTTTGGATAACGGAGAGAAAAATGGAGTATTTTGCAGGAGAATTTGATGTAGCAGTAATCGGAGCAGGTCATGCCGGAATTGAAGCTGCGCTTGCTTCGGCAAGGCTTGGATGTAAGACTGTTATTTTCACAATAAATATGGATGCTGTCGGAAACTGTCCTTGCAATCCGTCAATCGGTGGTACGGCAAAGGGACATTTGGTTCGTGAAATTGATGCTCTTGGCGGAGAGATGGGTAAGACAGCTGACGAATGTTTTTTGCAGTCAAGAATGTTAAACAGGGGAAAGGGTCCTGCGGTTCATTCTTTGCGTGCTCAGATTGACAGACGTAAGTATTCTGAAACCATGAAGCACAAGCTTGAACTTCAAGCCAATCTTGAACTTCATCAGGCTGAGATTACCGACATAAGAAAAATTGACGGAGGATATGAGCTGGTTACACGTATGTTGGCTCAATATCACTGCAAAACCGTTATAATTGCAACAGGTACATATCTTGGCGGAAGAATATTTGTCGGTGAGGTATCCTATGAAAGCGGACCTGACGGGATTTTCCCTGCAACCGAACTTGGCAAAAGCCTAAAAAAGCTTGGGCTTCCGTTGCGCCGTTTTAAAACAGGTACTCCTGCACGAGTTCTCAGAAGTTCTATTGATTTTACCGACCTTGAAGAACAGCGTGGAGACGAACCGCCACAGCCGTTTTCTTACGAAACCGAAAGTCTTGGTGAGAACAAGGCGGTTTGCCATATAAGTTGGACAAATGAAAAAACAAAGCAGATAATTCTTGATAATATTCATCGTTCGCCTTTATATGCAGGAAAAATTGAGGGTATTGGACCTCGTTACTGTCCGAGTTTTGAGGACAAGGTTATGCGCTTTAAAGATAAGCCCAGACATCAGCTTTTTATAGAGCCGTGCGGCTTGAATACAGAAGAAATGTATATGCAGGGAATGAGCTCGTCTTTGCCCGAAGAAGTTCAGCTTAAATTTTATCGTACAATAAAGGGATTGGAACATTGCGTAATTATGCGACCTGCATATGCAATTGAGTATGATTGCGTTGACCCGTTAGCGATGAACCCAACTCTTGAATTTAAAGAGTTTGACGGTTTATTTGGTGCAGGTCAATTTAATGGCAGTTCAGGTTACGAAGAGGCCGCTGCCCAGGGACTTGTTGCCGGAATTAATGCGGCTCTTAAAGTGCTCGGCAGGGAACAAGTTGTCTTCACACGTGCCAACTCTTATATCGGAACACTGGTTGATGACCTTGTTACAAAGGGTGCTAATGAACCTTATAGAATGATGACGTCACGCAGTGAATACAGGCTGGTGCTTCGTCAGGATAATGCCGACGAACGCCTTACTCCGCTCGGTTACGAAATCGGATTAATCAGTGACGAGCGTTATGAACGTTTTCTTGAAAAGCAGGAACAGAAAAAACAGGAAATAAAGCGACTTAAATCAACTGTTATTTCTCCGACAGATGAAGTAAATAAGATACTTGTTTCACGTGAAACATCTGAAATAACAACGGGTGTGCGCCTTATAGAATTGCTGAAACGCCCTCAGCTTGATTACGATTGCCTTGCGCCAATTGACACAGGACGTCCTAAACTTAATCCGAATATTTTTGAACAGGTTGAAATTGAAATTAAGTACGAAGGATATATTCAGAAGCAATTAAAGCAAGTTGAGCAGATGAAAAAACTTGAGAAGAAACATCTGCCTAACGACTTTGATTATAAAAACATAAAAGGACTCAGATTGGAAGCACAGGAAAAGTTAAATAAAATAAAACCGCTGAATATAGGACAGGCATCAAGAATTTCCGGCGTTTCACCGGCAGATATATCGGTTCTGCTTATTTGGATCAGCGGGATAAACAGGAGCAGCAATGGAAATTAAGGATTATATATTGCAGGCAACAGAAAATTTTAAGTTTAAATTTAATGAAATCCAGATTACACAACTTGAAACCTATTATAATCTTCTTGTGGAATGGAATGAAAAAATGAACCTTACGGCAATAACCGATGCTCAGGGGGTTGCCGTAAAACATTTTGCCGACAGTGTATCGGTGCTGAATTATGTCGATTTTCCGTATAACAGCTCAATAATTGACGTCGGAACAGGAGCAGGATTCCCGGGTGTAGTTCTTAAAATTGCACGTCCGGACATAAAACTCACATTGCTTGACAGCCTGAATAAAAGACTTGTCTTTTTGCAAAATGTGCTTGGTGAAATTAATCTATCTGCTGATTTGATACACAGCCGTGCCGAAGACGGCGGACGTGATAAAAATTTAAGGGAAAGCTTTGATTATGCAGTATCAAGAGCAGTCGCAAATATGAATGTACTCAGCGAATACTGTTTGCCGTATGTGCATGTTGGCGGAAGCTTTTTGGCATTCAAGGGCAGGGGAGCCGAATCGGAAATTTCTGCCGCAAAATCGGCCATTAAGACACTTGGCGGCAAAATTGCCGAAACTTATAATTTTGCTCTTCCTTTTGACGGCGGCGAACGAGCAATTGTTCAGATTCGGAAAATTGCCGAAACACCGAACAAGTATCCGAGAAATGCAGGGAAAATAAAATCGTCACCGCTAAAGTAAAAACGACACAATATGCGATATATTACCAATAATTACCAAAACATTATAAAAAACTCATACACATTGTGACAAAGACCGCACTCAGTCCGTGGTATTATAATAGCACAGGGACAACCCCTGATGATATTATAACGGGGTGAATGCGGTTGAATTTTTTAGTCAAAAGTGAAAACACTATCACTGAAATTCCAATCATAAAAATCCGACCGAACAAAGCCCAGCCGCGCAGACAGTTTGATGCCTGCGAGCTCACACAGCTTTCCGAGTCAATTGCAGAGAATGGAATTTTGCAGCCCTTGACAGTGCGAAAAGTATCGGTTGCAGAGTTCGAATTAATTGCAGGAGAGAGGAGACTGCGTGCTTCGGTTATGGCAGGACTTAAAAAAGTTCCCTGCATCGTAATTAAGTGCTCTGAAAAAGAGTCTGCTGTTTATGCTCTCCTTGAAAACCTCCAGCGGTGCGACCTCAGCTTTTTTGAGGAAGCACGCGGAATTTCAAGATTAATCAGACGTTATGGTCTGACCCAAGAGCAGGCAGCAAAAAAACTCGGCAAAAATCAATCTACAATAGCAAACAAGCTTCGACTGCTTCGGCTTACATATGAAGAGCAGGAATGGATTGACAATGCCGGTTTGTCCGAACGTCACGCAAGGGCATTGCTGAAAATTGAGAATGATAATTTAAGACGAGAAGCTTTGTCAAAAATCATCTCAGATAATCTCAATGTATTGCAGACGGAAAACCTTGTCGGTATGATATTAAACAAAGTTCCCAAAATCGACAAGAAGCAGGGGAGCAGCAAAGCGGTGATAAAGGACGTCAGAATTTTTTTAAACACCATCAACAAAGCCATTGACACAATGCGTTTGTCAGGAATCAATGCACAATACGACAAAACAGACAGTGAGGATTATATCGAATACACAATAAGAATTCCAAAAACGAAGGTGTCAAACAATAAATCTGCTTAGAATGCTAAGCATTAATTAACTTTCCAGTTGGATGCGAAAGCATCCGTTCCACTCATACCCATTTCCTTATCTAACCCCTTGCGAAGAGCCACACAGGTAACTGTGTGGCTCTTTGCTTTTGTTAAACGATAATTTAAATATGTTTCACGTGAAACAATATATTTTTTATCTCAAATTTATTAAATATACTTTAAAAACCTACTGAAATATGATATACTTTAAATAATGTGTTGATTAAATCATTTTGTATTACATAATAGATTAAATTTGATAAGATAAATGATTTATCAGAAATAACTCAATGTCAGAACACAAACCATTACGGCATAGCAAGGTGATCATTTGACAAAAATAATAGCGATTTCCAACCAAAAGGGCGGTGTGGGCAAGACCACAACTGCGGTTAATCTTTCTGCATGCTTGGGTGCGGCAGGAAAGAAGACTTTGCTTATTGACGCAGACCCTCAGGGTAACGCAACAAGCGGAGTTGCAATTGACAAGAGTAAAATTAAATACAGTACATATGACATAATGGTTGAGGGCGTAAAAGCCGAAGAATGTGTGCTTACAACGCCTTATCAGAATCTTCATGTTTTACCGTCAAGTATTGACCTTGCGGCGGCAGAACTTGAAATTGCGGAAAAGCGTCACAGGGAAGCACTCCTAAAGAATGCAATATTGCCGATAAAGCAGTATTATGATTACATAATAATTGATTGTCCGCCGTCACTTGGATTAATCACGGCAAATGCATTAACGCTTGCAGATTCATTTATTGTACCGATTCAATGTGAATATTACGCTTTGGAAGGATTGTCGCAGCTTATGAGCACTGTGAGAATCATAAAAAGACAGTATAATCATTCAATTGGGCTTGAGGGCGTATTGCTGACAATGTATGACGGCAGGCTTAACCTGACTCAGCAGGTAGTTGAAGAAGTAAAACGATTTTTCCCCGGCAAGGTGTTTAGCACGGTTATAACAAGGGGAGTAAGGCTTTCGGAAGCACCGAGTTTTGGCATGCCCGTAATTTACTATGACAAATCCTGCAAGGGAAGCTTGGCTTATACGCACCTTGCAGAAGAAATTATAGCAAAGGAGAGACATTAATGGCAAAAAAACTTGGCGGTCTCGGCAAAGGACTCGGCGCAATTTTTCTTGAAAATGATAACGAAGACGGCGGCGGAAGCGTTACGCTTAATATTTCCGAAATTGAGCCCAACAGAAGTCAGCCTCGTAAGGAGTTTGATGAAAAAGCACTTTCCGAATTGGCTGAGAGTATATCAAAGCACGGGCTTTTACAGCCGTTGCTTGTACGTCCGCTGACTCTCGGAGGCTATCAGATTGTTGCAGGCGAGCGTAGGTACAGAGCTTGTCAGATGGCAGGATTAAAGGATATTCCTGTTATAATACGTGAGCTTGGCGATACTGAAACAATGGAACTTGCCCTTATAGAAAACTTGCAGCGTGAGGATTTAACTCCGCTTGAAGAGGCTGAGGGCTACAATGTTTTGATGACAGAGCATGGATTTACACAGGATGAGGTGGCACAGTCGGTTGGAAAATCACGTCCGGCAGTTGCAAACGCACTCAGACTTCTAAAACTGCCAAACAGCATTGCCGATTATCTTAAAGAGGGCAAAATCTCAGCAGGCCACGCAAGGGCATTATTGTCGCTTGACAATGAAAAAGACATGCTTGAACTTGCGGATTTGATAGTTCAAAAGGATTTATCGGTAAGGCAGGTTGAAAAGCTCTGCAAGGCAAAACCAAAAATTCAAAATGAGCAAAAACCCGAAAAGAAACCCTCCTTTTACAGTATGGTAGAGCTTGCTCTTGCCGAAAGTCTTGGAAGAAAAATCAGTATTTCAAAGAACAAAGGGAAAAAAGGCGGAGTTTTGCAAATTGAGTTTTATTCAGACGAAGAACTCACAGAATTGTCTAATAAATTAAAATAATACGGCGTTATGCGCTGAAATATACAAGGAGCAAAGAACAATGATTGATATAAAATTTTTGAGAGAAAATCCCGACGCAGTAAAAGAAAACATAAAGAAAAAATTCCAAGACAGTAAGCTTCCGCTTGTTGATAAGGTTATTGAGCTTGATGCTCAAAGTCGTGCTGTAAAACAGCAGGCAGATGACTTGCGTTCAAACCGTAACAAAATTTCAAAACAGATTGGCGCACTGATGGCACAGGGCAAAAAAGAAGAGGGAATGGCTCTTAAAGAAGAAGTTACAAAGCAGGCTGAACAGCTTGCAGAGCTTGAAGCTAAGGAAAGCGAGCTCAGCGCAGAAGTAACAAAGATTATGATGCAGATTCCTCAGATTATTGACCCCGCAGTACCGATAGGTAAAGACGACAGCCAGAACGTTGAAATTGAGAGATTCGGAGAGCCGGTTGTACCTGATTTTGAAATCCCATATCACACAGAGATTATGGAGAAGTTCAACGGCATTGACCTTGATTCCGCACGTAAGGTAGCAGGTAACGGATTTTACTATCTGATGGGCGACATTGCAAGATTGCACAGCGCCGTAATCGCATATGCACGTGATTTTATGATTGACAGAGGATTTACATATTGCGTGCCTCCGTTTATGATAAGAAGCAATGTTGTTACAGGCGTTATGAGCTTTGCCGAAATGGACTCAATGATGTACAAAATTGAGGGAGAAGATTTATATCTTATCGGCACAAGCGAACATTCAATGATTGGTAAGTTCATTGACACTATAAACAAAGAAGAAAACCTGCCGTATACACTCACAAGTTATTCACCATGCTTCCGTAAAGAAAAGGGAGCACACGGCATTGAAGAACGCGGAGTATACAGAATCCATCAGTTTGAAAAACAGGAAATGATTGTTGTGTGCAAGCCTGAAGAAAGCAAAATGTGGTTTGATAAACTTTGGCAGAATACAGTAGATTTGTTCCGTTCAATGGATATCCCTGTAAGAACACTTGAGTGCTGCTCAGGCGACCTTGCCGACCTTAAGGTTCGTTCCTTGGATGTTGAGGCTTGGTCACCTCGTCAGAAGAAATATTTTGAAGTCGGTTCATGTTCAAATCTTGGTGACGCACAGGCTCGCAGACTCAAAATCAGAGTATCGGGCGAGGGTGGCAAAAAATACTTTGCACATACACTTAACAATACAGTTGTTGCTCCTCCGAGAATGTTAATTGCGTTCCTTGAAAATAACCTTAACGAAGACGGAACTGTAAGTATTCCTGTTGCCCTCAGACCTTATATGGGTGGCAAAGAGTTTATCGGAAAGTAAAAAGCAGTTATTAAAATATGACAAAAACTCTTTGTGCACATATCACAAACATAGCCTACTTTTGTTATCTAAGTATACAAACAGCATAAAAGGTTCAGCTTTTTATTGACATTTAACGGTAACAATGTTATAATTATCCTACTCTTAGAGAGTAATAATTTGGAGGTAGGAACTATGGAAAAAAAGAGTAATTTAGGTTTAATTGCTATGATTGTTGGTATTGTGGCTATCATAATATCAATATTCGGCGGAACACTTTCAAGCGGTAACGTAGTTGTTGCGTTTATCCTTGTATTTGTTGCACTTGCGGCAGGTATTGTCGGAATTGTATTGGGCGTAAAAGCTCGTAAAGATCCAAATACTTCAAAGGGTATGGCAACAGCAGGTTTGGTTACAGGCATTATTGCAACCGCTTGGTCAGGTCTTTCTGTTATTTGTGTTATTTGTGCCGTTGCTTGCGCTTCATCAATTGCAAGCTCAGGTATTGATAATGCAGCATTGAACAGCGCTTTGAGTGAGCTCAGCAGTGCTCTTCAGTAATTAATTCTTATAGGCAATACTTAACAAAGCCTCCCATATTTGTGGGAGGCTTAATTTTTGAGGTGAATAGGTTATGCTTCCGAATATTAATATATTTGGCAAAGATGTGGCTACATATATGCTGTGTGTACTTGCCGGAGTCTTTGTTTCAGGAATATATGTTTGCCGCACGGCTAAAAAACGAGGGCATGATGATAATGACTATATTGTCTTTTTGCTTATTGCGGCAATCGGAGTTTTCTTCGGCGGACATATAATGTATGGAATAACGCAGATACGGGCATTTATTGAAGTGGTTACTCATCTGTCAAAATACATAACAAGTTTTACTACTTTTATCGGAATGGTGTCCTACATATTCGGCGGTTCGGTTTTTTACGGCGGATTGCTGGGAGGTATGCTGATTTGCGTTATTTATGCAAAGATTAAAAAGCTTGATTTGACAGAATACTCGGATATTTGTGCAGGTTTTGTGCCGCTGTTTCATTTTTTCGGCAGAATAGGCTGCTTTTTGGGCGGCTGCTGCTACGGAATTGAAAGCAGTTTTGGTTTTATTACAAAAGATAACACCCTAAATCCAAGCATAAACGGTGTCGTGAGGTTTCCTGTCCAGCTTCTTGAAGCTGCGTTAAATCTTGGATTGTTTTTCCTGCTTGCGTATCTACTCAGAAAAAACAAACTAAAGGGCGGCCTGTTTGCACTTTACTTATTAATCTATTCTGTCATAAGATTTTTTGATGAATTTTTGCGTGGAGACAGCTACCGGGGCTTTCTTTTTGGATTGTCAACTTCGCAGATAATCAGTATTTTGTTGTTTGTCGGAGCGGTCGTGTACTTTGTTTGCTATTTTCGTAGGCACAAAAATACCGCAAAATTATGAAGATAATATATGAATTGATAGCGTTATAAAATTAAATTATACAAAAATAGAATCGGGACAAAGTAAAAACTTTGTCCCGACTTTTATATGATGTGATACAAGCTGTTATTACTTGCGATATTTCGGAGGTTCGGTCTCATAAACATTGTTACCATAACTGTCAATTGCCACAATGCAGGGAAAATCTTCAACAGTATATCTTCTTACCGCTTCTGTACCCAAATCTTCATAGCACAAAATCTTCTCTTCTTTTATGCTTTTGGCTATCAATGCGGCGGCTCCGCCGATTGCGACAAAATAAACTGCTTTGTTTCTGACTATTGCGTCTATAACATCCTTGTTCCTTGCGCCCTTGCCAATCATTCCTTTTAGTCCGAGGTCAAGCAGCGCAGGGGCATATTTGTCCATTCGATAGCTTGAGGTAGGGCCTGCCGGTCCTACTGCATATCCCGGTTTTGCAGGGGCGGGGCCTACATAATAAATCAGCTCTCCGCTAACGTCAATCGGCAAAAGCTTGTTTTGCTCGATTAATTCAAAAAATCTTTTGTGTGCGGCGTCACGCCCTGTTATTATTGTACCCGAGAGCAAAACGCTGTCTCCGGCTTTTAAGTCCTTTATGTCGTTTTCCGTTATAGGAAGTTTAATTTTTTTTGTCATAATGTTACTCCCTTAATCAAATAATTGTACTTGCATGGCGTGCGGCGTGGCAGCAGATGTTTACGGCAACAGGCATTCCTGCTATATGAGTGGGAGATGTTTCAATGTTAACTCCGAGAGCGGTTGTGTTGCCTCCGAGTCCTGCCGGACCAAAGCCCATTTTGTTAATTTTTTCAAGAAGCTCGTCTTCAAGAGCCGCATATCTTTCATCCTCATTATGCGTGTCTATCGGGCGAAAAGTTGCTTTTTTGGCAAGCTGAGCGGCACGCTCAAATGTGCCTCCGATACCTACTCCGACAACAATCGGGGGACAGGGGTTAGGACCTGCCGAGCGAACCGTGTCAAGTATAAATTGCTTTACTCCCTCTACGCCGTAAGACGGAGTAAGCATTTTAATTGCCGACATATTTTCGCTGCCAAAACCTTTTCCGCCTGCGGTTATTTTGATTTGATTTCCGCTTACAATTTTGGTGTGAATAATTGCGGGTGTATTGTCTTTGGTGTTTACTCTGTCAAAAACAGGGTCGGCAACAACGCTTTTTCTCAGGTATCCGTCGCCGTATGCCTGACGAACACCCTCGTTTACGGCTTCATCAAAGCTGCCGTTTTCAATGGCAACTTTGTCTCCGTATTCAACAAACAATACCGCCATTCCGGTATCCTGACAAAGCGGAATTTCTTCTTTGGCAGCTATCTTGTCGTTTTCGATAATTTGCGACAATACGCTTTTGCCGACAGGCGAGGTCTCTGATTTTTCCGCATTTTCAAGTGCGTTCATAATATCTTTGCCGATAAAGTAATTGCAATCCATAAACAGCTTTTTTACAGCCGCTGTAACGGTTTCTGCACTGATTGTTCTTATCTCCATACCGTGTATTCCTTTCGGATAAATTAATAGCTTGGGCAGTCGCCGTTTAAAAATTAAATTGCAATATAATTTTGATTCGGTGCTCCCAATTGACTGTTTATATATTATAAATCTTTTCCGCACCTATTTCAATATGTGATAAAGTATGTTATAATACAATCAGCATAAAAACATCAAATTTTTGTCACAAATACAGGTTATACTGTTAATGAGGAAGTGTTAAAATGTACAAGATACTTGTGGTTGACGATGAATTCAGAATCAGACAAATAATCAGAAAGTATGCTGAGTTTGAGGGCTATGAAGTTGACGAAGCCGTTGACGGTATGCAGGCAATTCAGGTTTGCAGAAAAGAAAATTTTGATCTTATAATTATGGACGTTATGATGCCTGAACTTGACGGATTTTCGGCTTGCCGTGAAATAAAAAAATTCAAACCCGATACTCCGATTATTATGCTTTCCGCAAGGGGAGAGGAATACGATAAAATCCACGGTTTTGAGCTAGGAAGCGACGACTATGTTGTAAAGCCGTTTTCTCCGAAAGAACTTATGATGCGTGTAAATGCGGTAATAAAGCGCACACATACTTCGGAACAAAAAGAAGTAAAAAAAGACGTATTTACATACAAGGGACTGTCGGTTGATTTTTCTGCCAGAATTGTAACGGTAGACGGCAAAAGGGTAGAGATGACCCCAAAGGAATATGATTTGTTCTTTTATATGGTCAAAAACAAAGGTCTTGCGCTCACACGTGAAAGCCTTATCAGCGAGGTATGGGGGTATGATTTCTTCGGCGACGAAAGAACCCTTGATACTCACATTAAGTTGCTCAGAAAAAGTCTAGGCGAATACAGCAAATGTATAGTTACCCTGCGAGGAGTTGGATACAGGTTTGAAACGCTTTAGGTCTAAGTTAAATTTAATGCCGCTTCAGTTTAAGCTTTTGTGTTACTTTTTGCTGTTCGGCGGCATAATTTTGATTATTCTCTGGGTTTTTCAGTCTTTTTTTCTTGAATCGTTTTATACTATATCAAAAACTTCTCAGGTTGAGCGAAATGCTTCTGTAATTTCAAAATCTATTCAGGAAAATAAGAATGTACAGGAAACCATTGAGAATATTGCGAGTTATAACAACCTTTCGGTTTATGTTTATGACTCAAATTCGCTGTTTAATCTTATTTACGATTGTGAGTACGACAATCCGTCTACTGCATTAAAGCTTGAATACCACGATGTATACGGATATTACAAAGACGCAAGCGATAACGGCGGTCACTATATGTGCATTACCAGCAATGATGATGCAAAAATTGCCCGACAGAGACTTGCAAATATGTTGGGAACCCAGTCAACAGACGATACTGCAAAGAGCCAGATACATTTTCGCAGCAACGAAAATGAAAGCTCCCAAAATATGGTGTATGCCGATATAATCGGCATGGACAACGGAAGAGAATGTTTTTTGATTATCACCTCTTCGATTACTCCGCTCAGTAACACGGTTGAGATAATCAAAGGACAGATGCTTATGGTTTCAATTGTGTTCATAATGTTGTCTGTTATTTTTTCACTGTATGCAAGTCATCGTATTGCAAAGCCTATTTCAAAGACCAATACGTCGGCAAAAGAACTTGCAAAGAAAAATTATGATGTTAATTTTAATGCCACAGGTTATCTTGAGGTAGAGGAGCTTAACAACACTCTTAACTATGCCAAAACAGAACTTGCGGCAACCGAAAAGCTTCAGCAGGAACTTATTGCAAACATCTCACACGACTTGCGTACGCCGCTGACTATGATTACCGGATACGGAGAAGTTATGCGTGACCTGCCCGGAGAGAACACACCGGAAAATATCCAAATTATAATTGATGAGGCTACAAGGTTGTCAAGTCTTGTTAATGATTTGCTTGACCTTTCAAAAATTCAGTCGGGTGCAATCCAACCGGATAAACATACTTTCTGCCTGACCGACAGTATAAATAATATTTTCCAGAGATATGCAAAACTTATCGAGCAGGACGGCTTTAACATAACATTTGAAAGCAATGAAAATGTATATGTAAATGCCGATGAACTTAAAATTTCTCAGGTTATATACAATCTTGTTAATAACGCAATTAATCACGTTGGCGACGACAAAACCGTTATCGTAACGCAAAAGGTTAAGGATAAAAAGGTTGTTGTTGAGGTCACAGACCACGGCGATGGTATTCCTGCCGACAAGCTTGAATATATTTGGGAAAGATATTATAAGGTTGACAAGGAGCACAAGCGAGGAGTTATAGGCACGGGTCTTGGCTTGTCAATCGTAAAGAGCATATTGGATTCGCACAATGCCCACTATGGAGTAAGAAGCACTCCCGGCAAGGGCAGTACGTTTTGGTTTGAACTTGAATACGTTTCCGTAAAAAAGCTCAGACAAAATAAAAAGCAGTAATTAAAACTTGGGCGGTGTTCAACATCGCCCTTACTATTTATATTGATGAAGTATGATTAAAGATGTTTTAGGTAAAAAAAAAATAAAACTGCTGTCACTCGACCTGGACGGCACAACACTGAGAAGCGACAATACGCTTTCGCCTAAAGTCAAGTCAGCCATTGAGACGGCGATAAAAAACGGAATTGAAGTTGTTATGGCAAGCGGCAGACCGTTTGGTTCAATGCATAAAGATGTTCTTAAAATTGACGGCTTAAACTACGTTATCGCATCAAACGGAGCCGTAATCTGTAATAAAAACGGAGAGATTTTCCACACCTCTTTGCTAAAGGAATCCGATGTTCTTTCTTTGTTAAAAATTACAGAACCCTATGATTTGA
>SAMEA3663135__coassemble_90_pt1 | contig 21970 bp, 2 predicted proteins | sample SAMEA3663135__metabat2_low_PE_019 | metagenome-assembled genome bin SAMEA3663135 (sample SAMEA3663135) | pig gut metagenome | biome: pig gut; feature: pig-associated habitat; material: faeces | place: Denmark | collected 2012 | reverse complement strand
TTTAACGGACTTGGAATTTTTGAATTTACAACAACGGAACAGAACAAAAGGCGAGTTACTGCCGACGCGGTTTTTTCTGCGGACTTTTTGGATAAGCCGCTGGTCGGATTTGTCAATAAGTGCAGTGAGATAAGCGACGTTGAAAATCCGCTTTTTGAGGTAAAGATGGGGCTTGGCAACAAGAGCGGAGACAAGCACGAGGGTGTTCGCAAAAATAACTTTTTCGGCACTCACCTTACAGGCCCTGTGCTTATCAAAAATCCGTATTTTCTTGAATATATGGCAGGACTTGTCGCCAAAGATTCAAAGGCAATTAACACCGAAAATCTTTCATACGAGAGAGCGGGCTATGAGGTGACTTTATCGGAGCTTGAGAAACGTATGAATGAAAATAAATAGAAAGGAGATGCTTTTTATGAGTAACAATCTCAACAATCAGACCACTAAGAAAAAGAAAAATTCCTATTTTAACTCAAATCCGGTTATGAATGGGCTTAATAAGGTCAATGAACGTGCTTCGGCAGGTTCTTTGTCGGCTTCCTACGGAGGAATTGCCGTGAAGACAGTATTTTTCCTGCTTATGGTTGTTGTGGGAATTATGCTTTATCTTGTTCTTAACAACCTTGTATTTACAAACGCTGCTTATCAGGGCGAGGTATTCACACTTAATTACGACAGCTTGGAATATCAGGTTTCAACTGTTGAATTGGCAATGTTCGGCGCTGTTACCGTTGTCGGTATAATTTGTCAAATACTTGCCTGTTTTGTTGCACCGACAATTCCTGTTACCGGTTCATTGTTTTCTGTTTGCGAAGGATTTTTTATTTCATTTACCATATTCAAAATCCTAAAGGGCTACGAATATTTGGGCGTGCTTGCGCTTATGGTTACCGTACTTGTGGTTATGGTTATGAATTTGCTTTATGCAAAGCAAATAATCAGGGCAACACATAAGTTCAGAATGGTTATGGTTACGCTGTTTGCAACAGTTATCGGAATTTCAATTTTAATGACAATCGGTTTTCTTATTCCGTTCACAAGACCTATTGTTGGAAGTGTTATGGCAAATCCTGCTATTTCAATTGCATTTACTGTAATTTCAGTTGCTATTGCAGCTTTGTTCTTGATTTCTGATTTTGCAATGATTGATACTGTTGTTAATGAGAATTATCCAAAAAAATATGAATGGCGTGCTTCATTCGGCTTGGCATTCACAGTTATTTGGCTCTATGTAAAAATTCTTGATTTAATCATTCAGATTTTTGTAAACAGCAGGGATAACTGAGTTTGAATAAGGGACAAAAATGCCGAAAGCCTGTATTTATGCGGGCTTCCGGCATTTGTTTTATCAAATGGCTCTATTTGCAGCGGATAATGAGAATAGCACAATTATGTCATTAGTATTAAAGAGAAACCGTACAACTGTAAATACATGACAAGCAGCGGAAAATCGCTGTTCAAACAGTAGAAAAGCTTAACCAATGTTAATTGAAAATGTCGGAAAGGTTTAAGGGTGCAAGATTAAAATAATAACAGATGCATTTGATGATTCAGCGGCTTTATTTGAGCCAAAGGATTTTTATGGTGAGCAAAAACATTTATGCGATAAGTGTTTTATTGTATTTTCTGAACAAATATTTGAATATATGCTTGAAACGTATATTCACGAAGAAGTCGGAGCTATAAAGTGCTGTAATGGAATTACATCAGTGTATGTTTTTGAAATTAATGGAATGAAAATTGCAGGATATCTGAGCCATATTGGTTCTGCAATGGCAGGTGGAGATGTTATAGAGGTAAACTGGATTACCGGTGCCAGTAAATTTATTATGTTTGGTTCTGCCGGCTCGTTAGATAGCGAAGCAACAAATGGTAAGTTCGTTATTCCAACAGAAAGTTACCGAGAAGATGGTTTAAGTTATAATTATGCAGCTCCTGCAGATTACATAGAAATAAAAAATTCTGATGTGGTTAAAAGAATATTTGATGAATTGAAACTACCGAGTATTCAGGGAAGGGTTTGGACAACGGATGCTTTATACCGTGAAACGAAAGCGAAACTCAAGGCAAGAAAGGCGGAAGGTTGTATAGCCGTTGAAATGGAGCTTGCAGGCGTTGAATCAGTATGTGACTTCTATGGTTGGAATGTGTATGATTTTCTTGTTACCGGAGATGTGCTTGATCAGGCGATTTATGATGTTTCAGGTCTTGCAAATGCCAATCATAATATGGACAAATCATATATTGCAATTGAGATAGCAAAGAGAATTTAACAAATTAATTGCAACGAGCAATATCCGGATAAAATTCTTTGCTTGATAGTTTGAACTGTGTTAAAGTATATTTAAATTATAAGTGGGAACAGCCTGCATTTGGGTTGTTCCCACTTCTTTAATATTTAACAGGAAAAAAGCTATTGCGCAAACAACACAGGGAATGATTCGATTTGAACCATTCCCTGTTTTTAATTGATTGTCTTTTAGTAATGCCTAATTGACTTTTACTTATTCGGATACAAAAGCTTCAATGGTTTTGAAACATTGTACTTGCCGTTGTCAATATCCTTTTTCTTGGGATACAGCATATTCAGTCCGTTAATTTCGTCTGATTTTGCATTTGCATTGTCCGACAAACGGCTTTTTGGTGTGAGCATTACCAAAGGTTTGATGTTAATGCTTTTTGTTGTTACAGGCTTTTTCTTTGGGTAGAGCATTTGAAGTTCCTTAATTCCCTTGACCGTTCTTGAATCCGGGAAACCCTTGGATGAAGTGCTGTTTTCTTTCAGATTCTCCGAGTTTGTTTTTTTTGTCGGCTTTGGAGAATCCAAAGTAATCTGCCTGAGTTTATTTGATGTAGTTGTCTTTGATACTTTCTCTCTAACAACACTTGGGCTGTCCAAGGTAATCGGACGTTCAGGTTTGTTTACAGTGCTCTGACTGTCTGGAACACTATGTGAAACCTTGTTGTCTAAGTCGGATTTAATTTTAGCCTTGGGCTTTAAAACCTGCGTATTTTCAGGCTTTGCATTGACCTTGTTTTCGGCATTATTTAAAGTCTGTTTATTGTCGGCTTTTTTTGCCAAAGTTTTGGGCCAATACTTTTTTCTTCTGAACGGATATGTCGGAAGTCTTAACAGCCTAATGTTATTGTCCCACAGATTGTCGATAAATTCGTCGTATCCGATGCAATAAAATTCCGCAAGACTTGTAAGAGCCTTTTTGTAACGCATTTCATCCATTGCTTTTGTTCTCAAAAGTTTGGCTGCATCATTAAGTGAATTTTGAATCTTTTCGTCAGCATTAAAGTTTTTCTTGATACTTCCAAGGTGGACATTCGGATTCTTTTCTCCTGAAATTGCAGCTTGTAATGCGTCAACAAGTTCTGCTTTGTTCTTTGCAACAATGGCGGTACGCAGATTAAAATGCTGTCTGCCCTTCATAAGGGTGTAGCTTGCGCCTGCCAATTCATTTTCGGAGCATTCGCTTCTGTTGACAAAGTTAAGGAAGTCTTTGAGTCTGTCAGTCAGCGATTCTTGGCTCTTTGCAGAGAACAACATCAGATATTCTGGTTTTGAAGCATTTGTATTCTTTGGCTTCGGTGCGGATTGCTCGTCATAGCTTTGCAATACTATGTGAGCGTTTGTTCCGCTCATACCAAATGCGCTTACGCCTGCAATTCTCTTTTTACCGTTGGAATCTTTCCATTCTCTGTTTTCTCTGTTAATAAAGAACGGACTGTCTTTCCAGTGAATGTATTCGTTCACCTGTTCGCAGTTAATGCTTTGCGGAATAGTTTCTTTATACATTGACATAACAAGGCTGATAAAGCTTACTATGCCCGAAGCCGCCAATGCATGTCCGATATTTGGCTTTGTTGAAGTCAAGGCGCAGAAGCCTTGCTTGGTGGTGTATTTTTTGAATGCGTTGGCAAGTGAATTGATTTCAATCGGGTCACCCAGCTTTGTGCCTGTGCCGTGAGTTACAATGTAGCTTATGTCCTCAGGATTGATTGCAAATTTATCATAAACTTCCTTAAGCAGTGCGGTTTGTGCGCTTCCGCTTGGAGCGGTAATGCCGTTGGTCTTTCCGTCATAATTAATTCCGCTTCCTATTACCGTTGCATAAATAGGATTTTTGTCTTCCTGGGCTTTATCAAGACGTTTAAGAACAACTGCGGCAACTGCCTCGGCAGGAACCATTCCGTTTGCACGCTTATCAAAAGCATAACATTTGCCGTCAGCGGATAACATTCCGGCATTTTCCATAGCCTTGTATGTGCCCGGGGTTGTCAGAATGTTGGCACCTGCAACTATTGCTGTGTCACATTCGCCGTTTCTCAAACTTAGGCACGCCTGGTGAATTGCAACAAGGCTTGACGAGCAAGCTGTGTTGATTGCCATATTCGGACCTTTGAGGTTCAGCAGATATGCAAGTCTTGCAGCCAAAACTGCGTTATGGTTTGAGGTTATGCTGAGCTCTTCCGAAAGAATTGTGCGGTAGTCTCCCTCTTCGGCACCTACAAATACGCCAACCTTTTCATTGCTGAGGTTTTCTTTGCCGTAACCTGCGTCCTCAAGTGCTTTCCACATTTCTTCAAGCATAATTCTTTGTCTTGGGTCAATGCTTATAGCCTCTCGAGGAGAAATTTTGAAGAATTGCGGGTCAAATTCGCCGATGTCGGGTAATACGCCCATCTTTCTGCTCTTCAACTGTTCATCGCTGCAGTCGGAATACATTTCCTGCCACTCGGTTCTTTCTTCGGGAACTCTTGAGATTACTTCTCGTCCCTCAAAAAGAATGTTCCACAACTCTTCGATATTCTTTGCGGCAGGGAACTTTCCGCTCATACCTACAACAGCTATCGGAATATTGTCTGCACTTGATTTTGCTTGAGTATTCTTGTTCAGAATGAATTTTTCGTTCTTGCTTTCAATGTACTGTTCGCTGCTGATATTGCTTGCGGAATCGTTGATGTTATCCGATTGCTCGGCTGCAACCGATTCACCATACAAATCATTCATAAGTTCGGAGTGTTCGGTTATCAGGTACTCGGCAATACTCTTTATGCTTGAGTAGCTGAAGAACATATCCGGGGTGATTTCCAAGTCGTATTTTTCACTCAGTGCGGCTGCAAGCTCAACAAGATTAATTGAATCAAATCCAAAGGTCTGCAAGCTGTCGTTTATATCCATCTTGTCAATCGGCAGTTTGAGAATATCGTTAATTACCTTTTTGATATCGTAGATGATACATTGCTTGACGCTCATATCGCTCATCTCTGAAATCCTCAGCTTGCCCGAAACAAATTGCTTGCTGTCAGAAGTTTTACTTGTTGCGGCAGATACAGGTTCTTTTGGTGTATCTTCTGACGGAGCCTTGTAAAGTTCTGCCATCTTGTCGCTGTATTCTTCTGCAAAATACTTGCTCAGTTCACGAACATTTGGATAACTGTAAAATACGTCTGGGGTTATCTCAATTTCAAGCTTGTCGCTCAAAGCTCCTGCAAGTTCAACCATACTGATTGAGTCAACTCCAAAGCTTTCAAAGCTGTCGTCATTGCCGATAATATCGGTGTTGAGTTTCAAAAGCTTGCCCAATACTGACTTAACGTCGGAATTAATGCACTGAAGAACAGACATTCCGTTCATCTCGTCGGTTCGGTTAGTTCCTGCGGATTTTTCGCGCGAAGCCTTGGTTTTGACTTCATTTATTGCAAAGTCTGAGCTTATGCTTGCGTTCAATTCAATTCCGATAAATGAGTTTGCAAGGTTTTTGTCTGAGTCATATACGTTGATGTCAACATATATGATATGGTCTTTTGACTTGCGATATTCAGCCTCAACACTGCCTGTAACAAAGCTGTTGTTCTGAACGTAAATTTCAGAAATTTTTACAACATTGCGGCTACTAATGCTAAGCGACAAAATTTGTTCAAGCACTTTTACGGCTCTATTAACCGCACCTGTGTCAATTACACAATCGTGAGTATATTTTGTTGAAGTGTCGGAGACGTTATTGTTTATGGTAATAACAAATTCTCCCGAATCAGGATTACTTTGTTTGAGGTAGACATTTTCATTGCCTATTTTTTGACTGCTGCCAAGGTTGTTTGTGTCAATCTTGCCTGAGCGGCAGTTTTCTGCAATTTCTGCAACTGCTTCGCAGTTTTTCAGTATATCGGATTCATTTTCTGTTTCCTGATATATTGTGCACCCGTAATTGTTGTTTATCGGATAAATGTTTGTAAAGAAGTCGCTTTCGGGTTTCATCGGCATTGCAGGCACAAGGTCTTTAATAACAACAGCCTTTGGTTTTTGTGTTACTGCCATAACCGTTGCCACACGAACCATTTCTGCCTGTGAAGCAAAGGACACAAAGCCTGATTTATCCAGATATATACCGTTTGTATTATCAGACAAATGTGTTTTGTACTTTTGCTCTGACATATTGGAGATGTTCTCATGTACAAGCGGATGAAGTCTGCTTTGTGTTTCATCAGGGCAAAGGTTTGCCGATGATTTGCTTACAGCATCTTCAACCCAATATTTTTCTTTTGAGAACGGATATGTCGGAATGTCGATGACCTGTAATGTTTCGCCGCCCCAAATTCCGTCAAGATAATTTTCATATCCGCTGCAATAAAGTTCTGCAAGTGAATAGAGTATATCCTGATATTTTCTTGCGTCATTAACAACCGAAAGGCTGCTCTTGGCAAGCTCGTCTACCATTTTGCCCATAGAAACCTTTGGCTTAAATTCTCTGTGGATATTTCCGTAGAATATGTTAGGAGCAACAATGTCGTTTTGAGCTTGTCTCAGCATATAAACGGCGTCTGACTTGTCACGCACAACTATTGCACATCTGTATGTGAAGTGTTTTCTTGTGTCAATAAGCGAGTAGCTTACTCTGTCAAGACTGTTATCCATATCGCTTCTGCTCTCAAGGGCTAAAGCCATGTCCTCAAGTCTTCTTGTGAGGGCTTCTTTGTTTTTGGCAGAGAATACAAGCAGATAGTACGGCCTGTTCAGCTTGGACTGTGCGTTTGAAGCGTCAGACTTGTAGCTTTGAACAACAATATGTGCGTTTGTTCCGCTGAATCCGAATGCGCTTACGCAGCCAAGTCTTCTCTTGTCGCCGTTATCGGTCCAAGGTTTCAGCGATTTGTTAATGTAGAACGGACGTTCATCTGTGTTGATATAGTCGTTTTCCTGTTCGCAGTGTATGCTTGGCGGAATGACGTTGTTATTCATCGCCTTAACAAGGCTGATAAGACTTACAACACCGGAAGCCGCCATTGTGTGTCCTATGTTCGGCTTAACGGAAGTCAGTGCACAAAATTCCTTTTTATCGGTAAATTCCTTAAATGTGTCTGTCAGTGCGTTAAGCTCAATTGGGTCGCCCAGCTTTGTGCCCGTGCCGTGAGTTACAATGTAACTTATATCTTCGGGGTTTATGTTAAATCGGCTGTATGTGTCTTTCAAAAGCTGTGACTGCGCCTTGCCGTTTGGTGCGGTAATTCCGTTTGTCTTTCCGTCATAGTTGATTGCACTGCCTACAATCGTAGCGTAAATTGAATTGTTGTCGGTCTTTGCCTCGTCCAAACGTCTGAGTACCACAACCGCAACTGCCTCACCGGGAACCATACCGTTGGCACGCTTGTCAAATGCATAGCACTTGCCGTCCTTTGAAAGCATTCCGGATTTTTCCATTGCAAGGTATCTTACAGGAGTTGTGAGTATATTTACACCTGCAACGATTGCCGTGTCACACTCTCCGCAGCGCAGGCTTTGGCAAGCTTCATGTACAGCAACCAATCCTGCCGAGCAGGCGGTGTTGATGGTCATATTCGGGCCCTTCATATCCAGAATATACGCGAGCCTTGCGGCAAGAACCGCATTGTGGTTTGAGGTTATTGCGGCGTCGTCGCCTATTATGGTGTTGTAGTCGCCGTCTTCGGCACCGACAAACAATCCGACTCTTTCTTTTGTATAGTTCTTTGAAAAATATCCTGCGTTTTCAAGAGCCTTCCATGTTTCCTGCAACAAAATTCTTTGTCTTGGGTCCATACTTTCGGCGTCTCTCGGCGAAATTTCAAAGAATAGCGGGTCAAATTCATCAATTCCCGACAATGCACCCATTGTGCGCATTGAGGCTTTTTCGGGTTCATCGGCATACATCTTTTCCCACGATTTGCGTTTTACCGGGGCAATGACGTCTTTGCCGTTTTTGATGAGATTCCAAAATTCATCAACGTTGTCAGCCTCAGGGAATTTGCCGCTCATACCTACTATGGCAATCGGGCTGTTTTCTGCAAATGATTTTGAGCTTCCGCCCACAAATGCACTTTGTGCAAATATTTCATTCTGTTTGCAGATTATGCGTTTTCTTGAAGATTTTGTCGTGATTTGAATATCGGTTGGCTTATTGTCGGTGTTTGGAGTTGAAACAACAGCCTGTGGTTTAATGTCTGCTTCGGCATACAACTTATTCATTTTGTCGCTGTATTTGTTTGAGAGATACTCGCTGATTTTATTTACGGTAGGATAGCTGTATATCAAATCAGGAGTGAACCTTATGTCAAACAGTTCCTCAATTGCGCCTGAAAATTCAACAAGGCTCATTGATTCAAATCCGAAGTTTTCAAGATATTGGTCTGCGTTTATCTTTTCGAGCTTTAACTTTAATACGTCTGCGATAATTTTCTTAAGTCCATACGCAATACATTCCTGTACCGTCATACCTGTCATCTCGGCGGTTCTCCTTGAATCCGAAGCAATTTGTGCCGAATCCGTTTGTACAGGCTGAGGTTCTGCTGTTGCAGGTGTGTTTACAGGTGCGGGAGCAATATTGTTTGTAAGCTCAACAGCCGAAGCAGGGGAGCTTTCGCCGTAATATTCCTCCATTTTGCCGTGATACTTATCGCATAAGAAGTCTTTTAATTTGTCAGCCGTGTAATAACTGTAAAATACGTCGGGAGTTACATTGGCTTCAAAATGTTCGGACATAAGTCCCGCAAATTCAACGATTGTCAGGGAATCAAAACCAAAGTCATTGAGGTTATCGTAAGAGCTGATTTTTTCGGGCTTTATTTTCAGAATACTGCCCATAAGCTTTTTAACTTCCCACAAAACGCACTCTTCGACAGTCCAGCCGGTCATTTCTTTTGTGCGCTTTGAATTTGCATTAGCGTTGTGAGCAATATTTTGATTTGTTTCCTGACTTTGAGTTGAGGCTTTGCCTGTCGTTTCGTTCTCTGCATAATCTATTGTGGTTTCAACGATTTCACCGACGCAATTTGCACCGTCAAATCCAAAAACGGGAGAACAATTGTTGTCGTAAGCCGCAATGTTATAACAGCCGTTTTCAGTTTTTTGAATTGTTATCCACTTTATGTTGTCAAGCGAACCGCTGAACATAAAGCTGTCTGTGCCTGATAATACGGAAGAACCGTTAACCGATGACAAGGCAATATTCAGAAGCTTTTGTATCTGTACAGCATTGTTTTCTGATTCCGAATTAAGGTTTATTTCAAGCAAAATCTCATTGCCGGAGTTTACCATAGCCCTGCTTATTGCACCGCCAAAATTGTTATTAATTTTGGTTTCTCGGTTAAAGTTGCTGAGCGACAGTGCAGGTACTATGTTTTTACCCGATGGAATTACGCTTGCCTTACCTTTGCAGGCAACAAGAACCTGTTCATCATTCAGATTTTGATATACAACCCACTCATAGTTGTTAGGCTTTGAAATGTTTAACGATATATTAAGTTCTTTTTCGTTTTCGTCAACCTTTATCGGTTCACCCCAAATTACTTCTTCAAACTTCAAAGCTTGTTCGGGAACGTTTACAATCAAACTTATTGCCTTTGCAGCCATTTCAATGTATGCCATATCTGACATATTTTCATTAAGAATGTACTGCGAAATATTTTTATCGGTATTTTTAATTTTGGTTGTGAATTTTATACCGTTAAAATCTGATGTGTTTTCCTGAAGCAGAGGGTGGAGATAAGATGTGCCTACGGGAGTATTGTACTCTGTGATTTTAGGTATGCTGTATTCCTCGTTTGCAAAAGGATAGGTTGGCAGGCTGAGCTTTTTAACAGTTCCGTACTTTTTATATAGCTTTGTCCAGTCAAGTTTGTAGCCTCTTGTCCAGATGTCGAGGAGTTTTTCATATCTGCTGTGCTCAATAAGGTCGTCAACTGTTCTTTCCAATTCCTTGTCTATGATTGAGAACAAGTCGTTGCCCTCGTTTACTTCTCCCTTGTAGATGTTTAAATCATTCTTATCGGGAGAGATGAATTCGTTGAGCTTTTCAACGAGTTCTGAAATTTTAGAAACTGCAAAGCCGATTCTGCAATTCATTGCTTCTCTGCCTGTGGCTAAGGTATAGCTGATTGATAACAAATCATCATCGGTATAATGATTTTCCAAAATGCAGTCTTTTAATCTTGCAGCCTGCTCTTTTACTTGTTCAAAGGTCTTTGCCGACAAAAGAATTACCGCAGTGTAATTATCAGCATGATAATTTGTTCTGTTGTCTATGTATTCCTCAACAATAATATGAGCGTTTGAGCCGCCTGCGCCAAAGGCAGAAATTCCCGCACGCCTTGGTGTTTCAATGCCCGAATTGTTTTGGCGTTTCCATTCTGACAGTTCTTCGGAAACAACAAACGGAGTGTCCTTAAAGTCAATGTACGGATTAAGAACCTCGGAGTGAAGCGACGGAGCAATTTTGCCGTACTTCATCTGCATAAGCACCTTTGTGAGGCTTGCAATTCCTGCCGCACTTTCGCAATGACCGATGTTTGATTTTACCGAGCCGATTTTACAGAATTGCTTATTGTCGGTGTATTCTTCAAAGGCTTTTGTAAGACCTGTGATTTCGATAGGGTCTCCAAGCGAAGTTCCTGTTCCGTGGGCTTCGATATAACCGATAGTGCCGGCGTCAACATTTGCCTGCTTTAATGCCTTTGAAATGACATTTGTCTGTTGAATCGGATTCGGAACGGTGTAGCCGTTCGTTTTGCCGCCGTGGTTAACTGCGGTGGCTTTGATTACGCCGTAAATATGGTCGCCGTCTTTGATTGCCTTGTCAACAGGTTTCAACAGAACTGCGCCGACGCCCTCACCGGGAACATAACCGTCGCCGCCTTCGCCGAATGCTGCGCATCTGCCCTTAGCTGAGGCAAATTTGCCCTGTGAAAGCACGAGGAACTTGTTTGGATGGATTGATACGTTTACGCCGCCGGCAATGGCTGCGTCACATTCGCCGTTCTTTATGCTTTGGCAGGCAAGATGAATTGCCGTAAGGGAAGAGGAGCACATTGTGTCAACCACCATGCTCGGTCCGTTAAAGTTGCAGTAATATGAAACACGGTTTGCAATTGACGAGGCTGTACCGTTTACAGCCACCATATTGCCCTTGAGCTGTTCCTGAGCCGCATACAATTGATATTCTTCGTACATGGTGCCGACATATACGCCCACGTTTCTTTCGGCAGAATTTCGGGTGTAGCCTGCGTCCTCCATTGCTTCATATACGCACTCAAGGAAAAGCCTTTCCTGAGGCTCCATAAGCTCTGCTTCACGAGGAGAGATGTTGAAGAATAATGGGTCAAAGTCAAATACGTGGTTTATAAATCCGCCCCACTTGCTGTAAACCTTGCCCGGCTTGTTTTTGTTGCTGTCAAAGTAAAGTTTGTAATCCCATCTTTCGTTCGGAATTTCTGTAACACAGTCAACTCCGTTTGAAAGGTTATTCCAAAACTCTGTGATGTTGTCTGCTTTTGGGTATCTTCCCGCAAGACCTACAATTGCAATGTCGGTTTGGTTTGTGCCGTAGGCACTGCGATTTTGAATGAATCTGGATTTATTCATTCTGTTCTTTAGGTTTGCAGTCGGTTTGTGTTCCGTGACAATGGCAGTTGTGATATTTTCTTTCACATTGTCCGATACGCCTATTATTTCGCTGAGTTTGTCAGCGTGCTTTTCAATAAAGTATTTGCTGAGCTCATCAATGGTTTGATACTCAAAGAACAGAGTTTTTGGCAGTGAACCGAATGTTTTTTCAAGCTGATTTGTCATCTGCATTGTCATTACGGAATCAATGCCGTATTCTTCCATTGAAATGCTTGAATCAATTTTTTGAACAGGTAATTTAATGTTTTCGGAAAGCAGTTTCTTCAAAAATTCAGAAGTTCTTTCAAGAAGTTCTGAGTCTGAAATTTCATTTGCAGACTCTGCGGTTGTTTTTGCAGGTAATGTCTGTCTTGAAACTTCCGCAGCATTGTTTTCCGAAGTTTTTTGCAAAAGACGTCCGAGCTTTTTGTCAGAGCCGTAAAGTACAAGATTTTTGCTGTTGTTTGAATCCAATGCAAAGTAAAATGCGCTGAAAGCGTTTTCAGTGTCAAGCAGCTCTATTCCGTTTTCTGACAAGGAGTTTATAACGGCTTCATCAACCTGCATACCGCCGTCTTTCCACAGAGGCCAGCATATTGAAACGGTTTTTCCGCTGCGTTTGCCGCTTTGTGTAAGCGACTGACGGTGATGTGCAAATGCGTCCATAAATGCATTTGCTGCGGCGTAGTCAAGTTGTCCCGCATTGCCAAGTGTGCCTGATACCGATGAGAAATATACCATAAAGTCAAGCGGTATGTCTTGTGTTGCAGTATCAAGATTTACAACTCCGGATACCTTTGGCGACAGGGTGTTCAAAAATTCTTCGCTGCTCTTTTTTATTGCGTAATTATCTTTGATTACTCCTGCGCTGTGAATAATTCCGTTGAGCTTTCCGTATTTGCTTATAATATTCTGTATTGTGTTTTCAACAGATTTAATGTCGGTAACGTCTGTTTGAACATAGCTAACCGAATTTTGACTATCTGCGTCAAGTCCAAGCTTTTGGGCAAGTCCCTGTTTTGAAGCTGAACGTCCTGTGATTATAATTTTTGCTTTTGGAGCTGAGACAGCGATTTCCTTTGCAAACAACATTCCAATGCCGCCTGCGCCTCCTGTAATGAGGTACACGCCGTCGTCTTTCCATGGCTTTTTATCAGCTTCCGAATTGCATACGGTCTTTTGATATGTTTTGATATACCTTGCTTTTCCGTCAAGTTTTACATATGCATCGGTTGAATACTTGTATTCATCGTACAGTAATTTTGAGATTTTCTCATTGTCTGAACCGCTCCATTCCACTGCCTGTGCGGTAATGTACGGAGTCTCCTTTTCGACGGATTTAAGCATACCGAATATGCCGGAATCTTCGATATTCTCTGTGTAAACAAATTGAAGGAATACATTTTGCTTTTGTGACAGAATATTTTTTATTTCTTCAAATACAGCCAAAGCGTATTTTTTATATTTTTCATCTGCCGATTGATTTTCTGACAAGACGATAACTTCGTCGGCTTTAAGCGAATTTTTGATACGATTTGCCGAGGCAGAGTCAAAATCACAGAGGATTGCAATGTATTTGTCGTATTGATTTTGAGAGTCGGAGATATTAAGAGTTTTTTCACTCCAAGCGTCAGCCGCAATTATCAGTTTTGAAGAATCTTTCAGACTGTCGGAGCTGACGGCACGTGCGGTGTAGCCCTTAATTTCAACGCAAACATTTCCGTTTTCGTCATACAAAGTGATGTTGTATTTGTCAACCTGTCCGTTTGTGCTTTGCATAATGGCAGAAACCCAAACCGACTCTTTGGTACGTTGATAAACCTTTATCTCATCAATTGCAAACGGAAGCTTTGCCTGACTGTCGTTGTTATCCATATAAAATGCAATAACGGTCTGGAACGCTCCGTCTATGATACTCGGATGAAGTATGTATGCGGTTTTGTCATTGCTTTTCGGCATTGTAAGGTGTGCAACTGCTGTATTGTTGTTTTTGCAGAGTTTATCAATACATCTGAAATTGTTGGAATACTCAATTCCTATATCGGAATATTTTTTGTAACATTCATCTGTATTAATTTTATTGCCGCACTGTGAAAGCAATTCGGAAATATTAACATTAGCCTTACTTTCGTTAGCCCTATCGCTAAATGTAACATAACCTTGGCTGTTGCTTATAATATCTTCGCTGTCCGAATTTTCTGTATAGATTTCATATTTCATTCCCGAATCGGAGTCGGGGATAAGAGATATGTTTATTTGATTTGACTTGCTTGCATTAAATTGACTGAACCAACCGATATTTCTTATTGCAACTTCAATATCGCCGTTATCAAAATCATATTCAAGGTTTGACGCCTTTAAAGCGGCAAAACAAGCCATTTCAAGATATACCGCACCGGGAAGTATTTTCTCACCGTAAATTTTATGTCCTGCAAGGAACGCCTCATTGCCCGTAAAGTGTGAGCTGTATTTTTGCTCGTTAAGGTCAGAGGTGTTTTCCTGCACCAAAGGATGTAAAGCGGCTTTTAATGCACCTATTGAGTTTGAATTTGCCGACTGCGGAATCCAATAGCGTTCGTTGTCAAACGGATAGCCTGAAAGACTGATTTTGTTTGGCACTGAGTGACCGTCATACAGAATATTCCAGTCGATGTCTGCACCCTTTGCCCACAAATCCAAAATTTCGTCATATTTTTTGTCAGCCAAAAGGTTGTTAATCCACTGAGACAAATCTTTTTCAATCAATGCGAGTATGTCGGAATCTTTTTTTGCGTTTCCTCTGAAAATATCGCTTCTTTGGTCGTCTCCGTCTGCCGCATACAACAGCTTTTCGGAAAGCTCTGCAATGTTGCGTGCCGTAAACGCAAGGCGATAATCCATAGCCTCTCTGCCAACTTGCAGGGTATAGGCTATGCTGCGCATATCATCTTCGGAGTAATGCTCCTGTGCGATAAATTCTGAGAGCTCTTTTGCTTTAATATTTAATTGCTTTTCATTTTTAGCAGATAAAACTATAAGGTAGTTATCCGATGTTTCACTTTCATTTGGCTTCTTGTTGTATTCCTGAAGAATTACATGGGCGTTTGAGCCGCCTGCGCCAAATGCGGAAATTCCTGCGGTTCTCGGAAATTCTTTTTCGGTTCCGTCAACCTCAATAACAGGTCTTTCCCAGTCGGACAAATCTTTTTGAACAACAAACGGCGTGCCCTCAAAATCAATGTAAGAGTTCAAAACATCTGAGTGAATTGACGGAACAAGCTTTTTGTACTTCATTTGAAGCAAAATTTTTGTAAGTCCCGCAATGCCTGCCGCACTTTCACAGTGACCGATGTTTGATTTTACAGAGCCGATACGGCAGAATTGTTTGTCGTTGGTGTAATTCTTAAATGCCTTTGTAAGTCCCTGGATTTCTATCGGGTCTCCAAGCGATGTTCCCGTTCCGTGGGCTTCAACATAGCTTATAATTCTCGGATTCAATCCGGAGGCTTTTATTGCCGAGTCAATAAGACTGCTTTGTGCATTCGGATTTGGCACGGTGTATCCGTTGGTTTTGCCGCCGTGATTTACTGCGGTGCCTTTGATTACAGCGTAAATATTGTCGCCGTCCTGCACAGCCTTGTCCAATGGCTTTAGGATAATTGCTCCGACGCCTTCGCCCGGAACATAACCGTCGCCGCCTTCGCCGAAACTTGCACATCTGCCCTTGGCTGATGCAAATTTTCCCTGGGAGAGCATAACATATTTGTGCTGGTGAATTGAAACATTAACGCCGCCGGCTATGGCAACCTCACATTCGCCTTGCTTAAGGCTTTGGCAGGCAAGGTGAATTGCCGTAAGGGAAGAGGAGCACATAGTGTCAATAGACATACTCGGGCCGTGAAGATTACAGTAATATGAAATGCGGTTTGCAATTGAAGCCGGGTTTGAGCTGACAGCTATCATATGACCGTTTTTTTCTTCTTCTGCGGCATATAGCTGGTATTCTTCGTACATAACGCCGACATACACGCCGACATTGCCCGACTTTTCATTTACCTGCGCCAACTTCTGGCGTGTGTAGCCTGCGTCTTCCATTGCGTGGTAAACACACTCAAGGAACAGCCTTTCCTGCGGCTCCATTATTTCCGCTTCTTTTGGTGTTATATTGAAGAAGAGAGGGTCAAACTCATCCACACCGTCAATAAATCCGCCCCACTTGCAGTAGATGGTTCCATCATTGTTTTTGTCTTCATTAAAGTACGATTCGTATTCCCATCTGTCCTCGGGAATTTCTGTGATGCAATCAAGTCCTGATTTTAGATTCTCCCAGAAAGTGTGAATATCGTTTGCCTTTGGATATTTTCCTGCAAGACCGATAATTGCAATGTCGCAGTTATCATTTGATTTCGGATTGCTTGTGTTCCTTCTTCTGCGGTGCCTTTTTGTCGTTAGCTGATAGCTTTCCGATTCTGACTTTGTGCTGTTGGCATTATTGAGAGAAACAGCTTTTTTGCCAATGAGTTCGGCAATTTTTGACGAGTAGTTTTCTTCAAAATAGTTGCTGAGTTCACCGATTGTCTGATATTCAAAGAACAGGGTCTTTGGCAGAGAACCAAAAACATTTTCAAGCTCGTTTGTCAGTTGCATTGCCATAATTGAGTCGATTCCGTATTCTTCCATAGGAACGTCGATTCCAATCTTGTTAGCCTGGAGCTTCATTCTCTTGGCAAGAATATCTCTTAAAAATACTGATATTTCGGACTTTGTGGCTTTTGCAGTTACACCGGAGCCGTTTTGACTGTCGGTATTAATCAGCTCGCTGAGCTTGTCGGAATATTCTTCAATGAAGTATTTGCTAAGCTCTGATATTGTTTGATATTCAAAGAACAAAGTCTTTGGCAGAGAGCCAAACACCTTTTCAAGCTCGTTGGTCAGTCGCATAGCCATAATCGAGTCTATGCCGTATTCTTCCAAAGGAGCTTTTGCGTCAATGCTTTTTAACGGCAGTTTTATTGTGTCTGCAAATATTTTCTTTATAAGCTCTTCAACCTTATTCTTGCTTAGGCTTATGTTATCATTGCCCGTGCTTATAACTTCTTCTTTGCGGACAATCTTTGGTTCAGATATATTGTCAATAAGTCTGGAGAGATTTTTCTTTTTGGCTGAAACACAAATTACTTCGCTTAGGTTTGAACTCCAAGCCTGTTTTAACGCCGCAATACCTTGCTTTGCCGGCATTGGCGACATTCCTACGGAGTCCTCCATAATTTTTTCTATGTTGCTGTCAACTGCCATTCCGCCGTCTTTCCAAAGAGGCCAGTTTATTGCCAAAGTTCTGCCGAATCTTGTGCCGTTGTTTACCTTTGCATTTCTTAGCTTGCTGAAAATATCCATAAAGGCGTTGGCTGCGGCATAGTCTGCCTGACCTGCATTTCCGTTGCTGCCTGTTGTGGAGGAGAACAGAATCATAAAGTCAAGCGGCTGTTTTTTGGTTGCCTCATCAAGGTATTCAACGCCCAAAACTTTTGGTTGAAGCACCGACTTAAATTCCGAGTCGGTTTTGCGGATTATGTAATTATCCCTGATGATTCCCGCACTGTGAATGATACCGTTGATTTTGCCGTATTTGCCTGTGATTTTTTCAACAGCGTTTTTAACCGATACTTTGTTAGTGACGTCCATTTGTACATAAGATACCTTTGAACCGTCAATAGAATCAATTATAGTCTGAATTTTGCTGTCAGGCTTTTTGCGGCCTGTCAATATGATTTTGGAATTTTCTGTGTTGTCTGCAATCTCTTTTGCAAATAAAGTTCCGAGTCCGCCTGTTCCGCCTGTAATTACATATACTACGTTGTCTTTCCATATAGGTTTGATTTCTTCGTCGGGCTTAAATTCGGAGATAGTTTCGATGTATCTTTCTCCGTCCTTATACAGAATGTTTCCGTTATATGCAAATTCTTTTTCGTTATCAAGAATTTCAGCAATATTTGTTTCGTTGGTTATTCCGACGCTGTGTGCAAAGAACAGGTTTGGTCTTTCAAGGCACGCAGTTTTTAACTCCGCTCCGAGTGCAACGTTTAATTCGCTGAATGATTTGCTGTTGTAAACCAACTGCAAAAGTACCTTTTCGCTTTTGTTTGAGTTAAAAAAATCCTTTAATATGTTAAACAGGCTTACCGCATATCCGCTGTATTTTTCGGCATTGGATTTTCCTTTGCTCTGAAGTTCCTTGATTGCAACTGATTCGTCGCCCTTGTATTTTGCAGACAAAATTGCATATGTTTTTGGCATATTGCAAACCACAACATATCTCTTTGCGAATTGAACATCTTTTTCTGTTCCGACTGTTTTTGTCCAGTTTTTGCAAAGAAGAGCCGTGTCAACCTGTTCGCTGTTATTGCTCTTGGCTTCCATTGTGCGTGAAGCATATTCGGTAATCTTTATGCATACGTTTCCTGCTTCGTCACACAATGAAACGTTGTATTTGTTTATGTTTGAAGACGATGGGCTTGTTTTGCGAACAATTGCCCACATTTCGTCAGTGCATTTTTTGAATACTTCGGCTTTATTAAGCGCAAACGGAATACTTGGACTTGTTAAGTCTTTCATACTGCCGTCTGCAATATTCATACCGATAATCGACTGCAAGGCACCGTCCAACATTCCTGTGTGAATATACACGTCGTCTCCGATGTTGTTTGACGGCATAACAAGTTTTGCAACAGAGATATTGTTTCCTACATATATGTCCCTGATGCATTTAAAGGTGTCGCCGTACTCCATATCCATCTGCTCGTACTTTTTGTAGCAGTCGTCGGAGGAGATGTGAGTTGAGCACTGTTCTTTTATATTTTCTATGTTTTCCTGAGGAACGACGTCAACCTCTGTAACAGAAATTTTGCCTTGGCTGTTTATTACTTCTTCGTCGCCGCTACCCGTGTAAATTTCGTATTCAATATTGTCTTGATTATCTTCGTACAAAGAAATGTCAACTGTTTGATTTTCGTCGCTTACATCAACAGTAGTAAACCATCCCACATTTTTAAATGTGGTTTTGAGATTTTCCTGCTCGTCTGAATAGCCGCTTGCGTCAAACACAGCTTCACGGGCAAGCTCCAAATATGCAACGCCCGGAAGTATCTTTCTGCCGCCGATGATATGTTCTTTGAAAAATACCTCATTTCCGTCAAAAACAGAGGAGTAGCTTTGACAATCAAAATCTGAAATATTTTTGTGGACAAAAGTGTGCAGCTTTGTAACAGCCTCTTCGGATTTCTTTTCTGCCCAGTATTTTTCCCTCAAGAACGGATAACCGGGGAGTTCAATCGGCTTTTGCTTGCCGAAGATTCCGTAAATTGCGGTTTCGTATCCGCCGCAATAATACTCTGCCAGCTTAAGCGTATTTTGCTCAAAGTTTTCAGAGGTTCTATTGATTTTTGACGCAATGTCAGATACCCTTTTGCTTATGTCTGACTTTGGCTTAAATTTTCTTTCAAGCTCGCCGTAGAATATGTTGTCAGAAGCGTCGCCCTGAATTGCCTTTTGTAACAATTCAACCGCATTTTTAACGTCTTTGGCAACTATTGCACAGCGGTGATTAAAGTGTTGTCTGCCCTCAAGTAGAGTGTAGCATATTGCCTCAAGCGTACCGTTGTTTATATCATTGTTTTCAAGAACATCCTTAATTTCTGATAATTTAAGTTTGAGCGACTCTTCTGTTTTTGCAGAAAAGGCCATAAGGTAACACGGAAGTTTTTTGATGTTGCTTAATTCTTCCTTTTCTTCTCTTTCGCAGCCGCAGCTCTCAACAACTACATGTGCGTTTGTACCGCTGAAACCAAATGCGCTTACGCAGCCCTTTCTTGTGTGGGCGGGACTGTCTTTCCACTCTTTATTTGACAGGTTGAGATAGAATGGGCTGTTGTTCCAGTGAATATAATCGTTGGGTTCATCACAGTTGATTGTTGCCGGAATAACCTCTTTTCTCATTGACATAACAAGGCTGATGAGGCTTACAAGTCCCGACGCTGCCATAGAATGTCCGATATTTGACTTGGTTGAGGTTAATGCACAATATGAAGTTTTGTCTGTATATGACTTATAAACGTCTGTCAAAGCGTTTATTTCAATCGGGTCTCCAAGCTTTGTGCCTGTGCCGTGGGTTACCACATAGCTGATATCTGACGGGTCAATATTAAATGTATCGTATACATTTTTGATGAGCTTAACCTGAGCCTGTCCGTTTGGAGCGGTTATGCCGTTGGTTTTGCCGTCATAGTTAATTCCCGAGCCGATGATTGAAGCATAGATATGGTCGTTGTCACGCTGAGCCGCATTGAGCTTTTTGAGCACGATTACTGCAACCGCTTCTGCCGGAACCATACCTGACGCCTTTTTGTCAAAAGCACGGCATTTTCCGTCGGCAGCAAGCATTCCTGATTTTTCCATAGCGAAAAAGCCGTCGGGAACGGTGAGAATATTTGCGCCTGCAACAATTGCAGTATCACATTCGTTGTTCCACAGGCTCAGGCAGGCTTCGTGTACTGCCACCAAAGCCGAGGAGCAGGCTGTGTTTATGCACATATTCGGACCGTCAAGATTCAGAAAATAAGCTAATCTTGCAGCCATAACCGCGTTGCTGTTTGAGGTGATACTGTTGTCAGAAACTAAAGTTTTGTAGTCTCCGTCCTCTGCACCGAGGAATATTCCGATTTTTTCATTCTTGATTTTCTGTGAACCGTATCCGGCGTTTTCCAGTGCTCTCCAAATTTCTTCAAGGACAATTCTCTGACGAGGATCCATATTTTCCGCTTCGAGCGGATTTATTTCAAAGAAAAGCGGTTCAAATTCCGATACTCCGGGAATAACGCCTATTGACTTGGTGCTCTTTGTCTTTTCGTCTGCGCCGTCGTAAACCTTGTTCCATTCGGTTCTCTCTTTTGGCATAGGTTTTGTGACTTCTTTGTTTTCATAAAGAATGTTCCAAAATTCTTCCACCGTTCTTGCGTCAGGAAAACGTCCGCTCATTCCGATGATTGCAACCGGTTCTTTTGAGATTTTTCTGCTGTCGTCAAAAAGCTCTTTTTCGTTTTGACTGTCAAAGTAGCTTGGGACATTTGTGTCCGAAGCGTCGTCAGCCTGTGAAATTTCGGCTTCATCGACAGGAACTTCGTCATTGTGTTCGGGTTCCTCGGCTTTAACGGTTTCAGTCTTTTTTGCCAAAAGGGCTTTCATTTCGTCAAAGTGATTTTCGCAGAGATACTGCGTTATTTTTTCAACAGTATCATAGCTGAACAGCATATCGGGCGTAAACATAACGTTAAGTTCTTCGTTAAGTCTTACCGCAAGTTCAATAATGCTGATTGAATCAAATCCGAAGTGGTTGATTGACTCGTCGGTTTCAACCCTTTCTTCGGGAATCTTCATCAGGTCGCTTATTATAGATACGATTTTTGCAGACAGATTTTCTGTAAATTCCTCGTTGTCCGGTTCGGCAACATCTGAATCGGATTCAATATTTTCTGAGATATTTGTATTGACTACATTGCTTGACGAGGAAGAGGGTGAGTCCGATTTTATATTCAATTCATCAATGAGATAATCGGTTAATGAGCGAATTGTGGAGTATCTGAAAAATACATCCGGCGTCAGTTCAACAGAAAACTCACCGTTCATAGCGCCTGCAAGCTCTATGAAGCTGATTGAGTCAAATCCAAAGCTCTTAAAGTTGTCGTCCTCATCAATTTTATCCACCGAAATATTCATAAGTTTGCCAATAATATTTTTAGAGGCTGAAATGATATTTTCCTTAACGGCGAATTTATCCAAAGCGTTGTCAGCTTGGGTCGGCTCGTTTTGAGAATCAATGCTTTTAAACTTTATTCCGTTAATAAAAATTATTGCTTCGCCCTTAGCGTTATAGAAACTTACATTGATTTTTCCGCCGTCAACGGACTGATTGATTTTTTCTATGTATGCCCATTTTGCGGAATCGCTGTTCTTTGCAAAAGTTATATTTTCTGCGGAGCAAACGCCCAAATTGTGTTCTGACATATAAATGTTGGCAAGTTGAACGCATACATCAAA